>Ga0080013_1000257_pt1 | contig 75222 bp, 85 predicted proteins | sample ETNvirenome_6_85_FD_69236 | JGI IMG/M metagenome (GOLD analysis project Ga0080013, IMG submission 69236) | Marine viral communities from the Pacific Ocean - ETNP_6_85 (SPADES assembly) (version 2) | ecosystem: Environmental > Aquatic > Marine > Oceanic | place: Pacific Ocean | collected 2013-06-19
CTATGGGCGGTGTCAATGTTATCTTCGCCCTTAATCATTTCGTAGTTGGTGGGCTCCGCGTTTAACCAAGAAAACAACAGATCATACCGGTTCCAGAAGCGACGGAACTCGCTCATCATAAACTCTTGGAGGTGTTCTTTTACTTTCTCGACCTTTTCAGAAGGAACACCCGATTTGCTTAGTGACTTGAGTGCTTTCATAAATGATTTGCGCCAAGTGCCATTGGGCTTGACCATGGCAGCCTTTACATTCTGCACGACGAAAACAATCTTCTTGTTTTGCTCGATGGTTTCTTCGTCGTATACTTGGCGCTGCTGTGGCTTGCTGCCGATGGTGTCGGGGTCCTCGACGCGATAGGGGGTGATTGTGCGTGCGACGATCTCGCCCCGGTCCACGCCGATCGGCGCTGGGTCGGTGTTTACCTGTATCTCGTCCTCAAAGTTGTCCTCCATCCACTTCACCCAGTGACCTTGTGGGCGCGAGACGTAGCCTGGGTTTAGCCTGTTCTCTTTCCACCGGTTGCCTGCGTATGTCTTTGACTTCTCGGGTGCGTTCGGCATCGCGTTCTCAATAAAGTCGACGATACGTTCGGGGAGGCCAATGTCCCTCAACCCTTCGGTTAAAACTTCTTCTCGAAGATACTCAAACCAATTACCTGTAGAAATGTCCATTAATTTGCTCCAACATTATAAATAGTTGGCTATTTCCAAAAGAGTTGGATACCCACTATCATAATAGAAAGGAAAATACACAGCATGGTTTTGGTGGTGAACATCGATTCATGTAAGAGCCACCACGTTAAGAATGGAAAGGTTAAATAAGACATTCCAAATCCCAGCATGCGGGCAGCCCACGCTTCGTGTGTCGCGTCGACGGCCATTCTCACCCCATACCAAAAACATATGCTCGCCGGCACCCCAAATAACAGGGCCGGCAAGAGTGCCCTGTTCTCCCACCATTTCCAGACGTAGTGAGAATACAACTGAAACCACACTAAGGTTTGGCCCACTGCTAGTAGCCCACATGCCTTCACTAGTTCAGAAGTTGGCAATTATCAACTCCTCGCATGCTGCAGCCTTGTCTGTTATTTTTCCGTAACTATCTATCATTTTAATATCATAATCCTTAAAGATTCGGTGAAGTTCTCGATGATTTTTATAAAGGACGATCCACTTGTGTGAGGTGTTTTTTAGCGCCTGGCACAGTTGCCGATGATAAATTGTATACATCTCCAACCCTTTGTGCATCCCGTGTTCCATTAAGTTATAGCTAAACTTGCCGGCTGGAATTAATAGATAATCTACGCCTTGAACCTTTTCGATTTGATTTTCAAGGAGTGTTTCTCCTGTGTATCTCAAATGAAAGTTCTCGGGGGGCTTGAACGTAGATAGCCGAGAGAGAGCTATGGGATTAAAATTTTTATTATCAAAGGCGCCTGCCGAAATAGAGCCCCCTTGAGAACACCGATTAAGAAGAAAAAACAGTGCGGAGCGAATTCCAGGATCTTTATACTTGGGCCACTCCTCTTGAAAAATGTAAAATACCTTTTCCTCATCAATGGGGTGGAGAAGCTTTACTATTTCAGCCAACCGCGTCGGCTCCTGTATTGCCGATTGCCAAAATTCATATATGACGTACTTATCGGTGTGGGCGATAATAAATCGGTTCTCGGCCGCAAGTCGAAGCTCAAGCTCTCCGCAAAAAAATAAAAAAGAACCGATTATTGATCTTTCGGGGATTATTTTCTTAAGCACTTCTAATGACTTAAAATTATTTACACTATCTTTAAGGGGAGATATCATTCGCGCCCAGCCTACGATCTATGTACATTATCCGCAAAGTCATCCAGCTTTTCTTGCAGTTGTTGTTCTCGGTTTACAAAATCACTTTCGCTCATTTCGGAGGGCGTCAGATTCTGAATTGCGAGTCTATACTCTTCGAGTTGTTGTTGCAGAACGCTTACTCCCTCGGACGCCGGAGTGATTTCGTCTGTCTGACTTTCTTCCTCTTGAGCAGTTGGGCGGGAGGCCTGTAGCTTATATGACACAAACCCCAAAATTATCTGCTCAATATCGTGTAGGGTGGTGGCGGCGCTTTGTAATTGTGTCCGAAGAAGCGACAGCTTTTCCACGCTTTCTAGATCGAGTTCTTCGATGGGAGACAAGCTTAATTGACCATTTATGTCTTTTATATCTGTCGCTACTCGTTGAAAGAGACGCTGAACTTCTCCCTCTAAATCTTTAAGTTCAATTGAATATTGAATATTTACTCTTTGTTCCATTATTATCCTCTTAATAATTCTTTTTTCCGGTTTTTATTTAACATTGTTTCTATGCGGGCGGGACTCCCCACAACCACAATGTCTGTGCCGGTATTGCCCCTGTTGATGGTTAGTTTAGAAAACTCGTGGGTGGTATTTAATTCGCCGTCGATGATCCCTTGCTCGTTTAGACGTTTCATGCGATCCTCCTCTCTAACCATGATAACATGATCGGGGTTTATAAATATCTCCTTGAGTGCATAATTTTGATTTGTTGAATAAGTGCCATTGATACACACTTCTGTAAGCTTTATTAGCATTTGTTCTCCATGGGATACGTGTTTCTCATGGCAACTGCTGCCTCTCGGCCGCGAGTGTAGACAATATAATTGCCACCCATCCAACTAGAGCCTATTGGTATTTCTTTGATAAGAACTCCCACAGTTGGCTTCACTGTCTTTTCAATAAACATATTTCCTCTATCGAACAACAACACATCTTGAGGTATATAAACCAAATCTCCTTCTTGCATCTAATCGACCTCCGTTTGTATGATCCCAAAATTTGTAGTAATGAGAGTCCCGGCGCAACTTGCCGCATTTTGAAGGGCAGTCCGGGTTACCTTAACGGGGTCAATAATACCAGCTTTCAATAAATTGGTCATCTCTCCTTCTCTAAAGTCCCAACCCTCGCCAAACTCTGCATCCAATACTTTATCTACGGTGAGATCGGGTGACACCCCAGCATTGAGAGCCATCTGTCTAATGGGCTCTGTACATGCCTCTCGCACCACCAGTGCTCCATTAATTTGGTCATTATTGTCTGATGTGATAGCTATACTTAGGCTAGCGCGCAGCAGGGCGCTTCCGCCACCTGGGATAATTCCTTCTTCTTGGGCTGAGCGCACGGCGGATAGTGCGTCTTCGATACGATGTTTGCGTTCAGTCATCTCTACTTCGGTCGCCCCTCCCACTCTAATCACGGCGACACCCGACGACAATCTTACGATACGGGTCTGATAAGAATCTGCCTCGGGGATCGAATCTGTGTGTTCGATTTCTGCCTTTAGGGTTTCGATGCGGGCCTCTACTTCGTCAAGATTGCAGTTACCTCCTACGATTGTAGTGTGATGTTTATCGCTTTCAATAAATTTGGCCGATCCAAAATGCTTTAGCTGTGTCTCTTTAAGTTGGTGGCCCGACTCGCGAGTGATCAACGTTGCCCCTGTTGACAGCGCCACATCATCCAAGAGTTGTCGGCGCTCTTCTCCGTAAAAGGGTGCTTTAATAGCCGCTACTTTCAACGTGCCGCGCAGCGCATTCATAATTAAAGCAGCCAGAGCTTGGCCCTCAATATCTTCGGCTATAATAATAAGGGGGCGGTTATCCCGCGCCACCATTTCTAAAATAGGAAGGATATCTTCGACGGTCGAGATACGATAATCGGTCACCAGAATAAGTGGGTCATCATGGCGCATGATGGCGCGGCGCTCATCCGTAATAAATGCACCCGCACAATATCCTGCATCCACTCTAAACCCCTCAGTCACATCTAAGGAAGTTTCGAGGGAGCGCGACTCTTCGATGGTGATTGAGCCATCTTGTCCTACGCGGTCCACGGCCAGAGAGATTAGTTTACCAATAGACGCATCGTTGTTAGCGGAAATTGCGGCGATATGTTCAATATCTTCTATCTGGGTAACGGGAATCGCCATGTCATGTAGATTATTAACTATCTCCGTGGTGGCTAGATTAATTCCTCGTTGCAATTCAACCGGAGAGATACCGGATGCAATATATCTTTGTGACTCTCGTAATATAGCACGAGCTAGCACAGTGGCCGTAGTAGTGCCGTCTCCAGCATCATTATTAGTCTCCACGGCGGCTTGCTTAATAATTTGAGCTGCCGCGTTTTCAAATGGATCATCACAGGCAACAAACGCTGCCACAGTAACACCATCCTTAGTAATAAAAGGAGAGTGTCCTTTTTCTTGAAGGAGTACATTTCGGCCGCGAGGGCCTAAAGTCGAAGCCACATTGTCGGCTAATTTATTTGCTCCATTAATGATTTTTTGTTGAAGAGTTTGGTTGTCATCATATGCTCTGCTCATTAAAACCTCGGGGATACTTCTATTATAATATGATATAGTGTGGGTGTCAAGTTATTTCTCTCGGATATCTTCCGTGCGCGATACAATATTTTCAGCATTACTAATTGCCGAGCCGGCTTCAGAATCATTCTTAAGACCTCCAGCAAAGTAAGCATTAATGCTATCGCTGAGGGTTTTGAGCGATTGGAAGATTTCATATACTTGCTCATTCAAAATTTCTTGTACGCGACCGATAGCTTCGGACACGTAAGCCGTTCCTACCTTAATTTCTCCTAGCGCGAGGGTGTTGGTTGGTTCGCCCGGATTTAAGGCACGCGTTTGATTTAATGAAAAGTGACCGGTGGTTAAGTACCCATATGAATTGAGAAGGGCTGTTTTCTGTTGCGCGCTACCCAAACCCTTATAGACTGCGGCCGACTCTTCGGCAGATAAAAATTCTCCGTCTTGAACCATGCGTGCAATTTCAAGTCGCCGTTCGTCGGCTTTGCGCGTTGAGGCATGCTGGGCGCGCAACTCATCATTGGCTTTTACAATAAGTGCGCTGAGCCATTGGAGTCCCCGACCAGAGAGTCTGTCGCCATAATTGTGGGCTACCCATGGCTTTACTTTTTCTCGATTGGGCATTGCCGATACTCCGCGAACAATTCCTTTCTTGACTCCGCCAAAGTATCGCGGATCGGCGTCTGCGAAGAGGTCGTCGTTTTTTGCCCATTTGATTCCGTTCACCAAACCTTTAAGTGCATCATCCCTCAAAAACTGGAGGGGGGACTCCGGACTTGCCTCCAAGTGGGCATTAATGTGGCGAGTAAGGAAATCTATAAACTGTGGCTCCATCTCTTCGGCGCTTGGTAAATTTTGCTTAGAGGGTAAGCTTTGATTAATGTCTACACGCTGCGCGCCTGCCTGGAGGGCGCTGACGATTTGACGAGGAAGCAAGATACATTTACGGGAAATATCCTTACTTTCTGCTAAAATATCCATTACGTTATCCAACGTAAAATCAAATTGGAAGAACCGAATGGCGCCTTGTTGTTCTAAACCGGCGCCTTCAAGATCTTTAGTGCATACAACGTAGCGCATGGCATTACCTAGAGGGTGGCTATACTGAGGGCGTACCAAATCATTAACTAAATCGGTGTAACTCCCTCCCACCTCTAGTTGCTTTTCGCGGTAGAGCTTCAGGCTGACGGGGATCGGACTGCCGGTAGCCTTGTCTAGATAGTCAGCAATTGTTCCTGTGTTAGCTTCGATTTGCTCGCCGTTAACGAGCGCGCCCAAGAAGGACTCAAAGCTAAATCCGGCAGATGAGGCGTTAAAATTGGTGATAACTTTAGTAAGCGTTTTATAAAATACCAAATAAGAAATAGTTTTGGCTAGCAACTCTCCGCGGTTGCCTGTCGTTTCTTCGTATGTCTCAGCGCCTTTCTCGTAAAAATCAGCAAGAGACTTAATCTTCGCCTCAAAAGTTTCGCCGGCAATGTTGTCTAAAAACTGAATCAACAACTGTCGTTGAGGACCGCTAACAGCGTCACCCTCGTCTGTTGTGCGTACGTCTGACCAGCCGATTTCCGATACAGCTACATCAGGAATCATGCGCATAATCATTTCTTGGGGTTCAAAGCTAAAGCCCTCGGGGGCAGCTACTTCCTCGCTTAAATTAATTTCTAAAACTTCCTCAATCATCTGTAAAAGTTGGGGGAAACTAATGGCGCTTTCTTTCTTTCTATATTCTTCTTTTAGAATATCTTGCAGATCAAACATTTATAACCCTCATACAATTATATCAGCTATACCTAATTCAACAGCTTCTTCTGCTGATAAATAGACGTTTACTTTACGTTCCAGCATATTTTTAAGATCCTTTTTTGTCATCTTGGTTTCTTCTACAAGTGCATTGTTATACATTTTTTGAAGCTTTTCGACCGCCTCCATTTCATTAATTAAATTATGGATTGATCCGTGACTGCCGGCTACCACCGAATGTAACATGACTCGACAGTTTTTAGCAATGCGGCGCTTACCCTTGGTACCTGCCGCAAGCAGTAAAACGCCGGCTGACATTACCTTGCCTACCCCGATGGTATGAATTTCGCTTTCCTTTTCGATGCCTTTCATCACATCATATAGGGCAAACATATCATCGGCGTTCCCCCCATACGTTGACAAGTAAAATTCAATGGGTTTTTTCTTTTCTGGGCCGTCTATACGGTTTAGCTCATTTAAATACAAAAGAGCGTGAGTAATCTCTGCCGCTTTCTCGTCACTTATTTCCGTAAAGAGGCCCACAATTCGCATATCGGGCGCCGGCGGCGCGGCAGGTGTGGCCATACTCGGATCGATTACCACTATTTGTGGTTCTTCTTCGGCGAGGATGCCCTTTACCATTTCCCTCAGTTTATTAATCATTGTTTGTTCCAAAATTGTAAAGCCACCTTTTTATTTTCCTGGAGGTGGTGCATTGCGCTATCCCAATCGTCGAATTCTACCATGTGGCGAAAAAATAGGGGATGACATTCAATGAGAGTTTGAACGGAGCGTTTTTTTAGTATCTTTACGTCTTCGTTAAAGCGCACCTCAAAAGAGCTAATGTAAGTGCTGTTTTTTTCGCTTTTTAAGAGATACTCCAACATTATTTCACGTGAATGGAGCAGGTGTTCCAGGGCTTTGATTAGGGAAGAGAGGTAAATAATATGAGCTGCCTTTATCAACGAGAGACTTACGCGGGCGGATCTGAAAAAATAAAATACCCTACAGGTAAGATACCCAAACGCAAATATCAATAAGTAGAGCCACCACGGTCCCATAACGCCTCACAAGAAAATAGCCACCTAATTCTAATTAGTGGCTATCTTTATTATAACTGATTGGAAAGTAATTGTCAAATTATTTCGCTGATGTTAAACGCTTAAGAATCCTCTCGGCCAGCTTGTCGGAAAGAGCTTCGTTCTTCTGCTCTCCTGCAAGTCGGCGCGCCACACGGCGTGCTACTTCCGCGACAATTGCGGCTTCACCCTCTTCAAGACTTTCGTGATCTTCATCATAATCTCTGTCGTGCTTCAGGGCCTCCAAGTGATGCTCGATGGCCTTGATGTGATCGTCGTCACTCATTCTATTGTCGTCGTAGTGGTCCGGATCGGCGCCGCTATCTTCGCTAAGCCGGGATTTATTCTTCTTTTCCATCATCGGTGCTACTTCCACTTCTTCCTCTTCTTCTCCGCCTCCGCCGAAGGCCACTTCTTCACCGCCCATATCATCGACAGCGACCTCATCTTCAACTCCTGCTAATTCTTCTTCGCCTTCTATGCCTTCTACGTCGTCGCCCTCCACATCCATGGAGACGCCGTTTTCTTCAGCCCACTCTTCAATACGACCGAGGAGATCCATAACCAGTTCTTCGGCACCTTCGCCGCCTTCAACTTCAACTTCATCTTCGATACCCACTTCTTCTTCGCCGCCGGGAAGCTCATCAACCGCAACTTCTTCGCCCTCAAGTTCGTCGCGGTCACCCACAAGGCCGCCGGCTAAGCCGCCGACACCCTTGACTGTATCCCCTATCATGGTACCCAATCCTTCCTCTACGGTAGTAAAGTGCCGAATTTTATCGGCTCCTAGGGCCGGAATCTTAGCCAGTTTCATAAATTGGCGAATCTCGCCCTCAGTTAGTAAAGTCTTACGAGCCATTATAGTTCTCCTCAAAATGTGTAAAAAACTCACAGGTAAATAGTAAGCATTATTGTTAAATACCTCAAAAAAGCAAAGATGATGTAATTGGGTTCTTTTTGAGCTTTTTAAGCGCTGCTGTTTCTATTTGTTTAATTCTCGCAAATGATAAGCCAATCCTATCTGCCACTTGCCGCAAAGTCATTTTCCCATTCTCATAAATCGCCACCAAAGTGCAATTATATTCTGGCTTATAGTTAATCCAATAACGACACCCCTCTTGAGTGCAGCCGCGCTTTGAGCGGATGCATTTACGCGAACACTCCCACAAACCATCCTTCATAACTCAGGGTGCTCCCTGGCAATTAAATCAAAAATATTATCTACTTGTTGTTCATCTAAGCCTAGCTCTCGCTGTGCCGTTAAACCTTGCTGGCGCGCCTTTTTGCTTTTTACTTTTTTTACCTGCGACTGGGGTTTAATGGAGTCTACGAAGTCTTGGATTCGCTCGTCTCCATCGATGTAGCCGGTGATGAGGTGACGAAAAAATTGTGCTTGTTGCAGTCCGTCGTGACGCAATCGAATTAATAATTTAGCGTGGCGATGATCATTGTCCGTAAAGACAATGCGTTTATTATTTGCTCCGTACTCTATGCTCTCGGCCGTCTCATCTTTTCCCATTAGGTCCATTTCCTGCTGTAAATGTGGGTGCGACTTTCAGCTAAACCTGCCGAGGTTTGAACCATGAACTGTGATTTGGATTGGAATTCGGGGACGGTGCGTGCTCCCGAATAGGAGAGGCCAGAGCGGATTCCTCTTTCTAAATCTTCTAGAATATCGGCAGCCGAACCCTTAAACGGAACGCGCGAAGAGACACCTTCAAAAGAAGAATACTTTCCCTTCCAGTCCATTTGTGCCTCCTTGGATGCCATCCCGCGATAGATCTTCCATTTGTGTCCGTCGCCATCTTCCAACAGCTTTCCCGGCGATTCCGCTGTGCCGGCCAAGAGTGATCCAATCATTACTGCGTCGGCGCCTAGGGCCAAAGCCTTTACAATATCGCCCGAGTTTCTGATTCCTCCGTCGGCAATAATTTTAACATCTCGATCTGTTTGTGCACACTCCGCAATGGTTTGCAACCCGGGCACACCATGGCCTGTTTGAATGCGCGTGGAACATATTGATCCCCCACCTATATTACATCGTACTGAGTCCGCGCCCCAGTCGGATAAATCATTTACCCCCTCTAGCGTCGCTATATTGCCGGCCATGATGTGATAGTTGTCTCCCACAAGTTGACGCAACTCACAGAGTGCTTCTTTCATTAGGATGTGGTGACCATGTGCCACATCAACACATATAAACGATGCACCGGATTCAAAAGCTGCACTAGCACGTTCTAAATAATCGCCTTTCACACCAACGGCTGCACCTGGGATAGAGTCTTGTGCTCCTGCTATAAGATGGGCTTGTTGCTCGATTGTATTATATCTATGGATAACCGCCGAGCCTCCCATGGCATGCATAACGTGCGCCATTTCACCTTCCGATATCGTATCCATCGGAGAGGATAAGATCGGAAGTGATAAGTTCACGTCTTTTCCAAGAGAAGCACCAATATCGATTTCTGATCGCGACCGGATGTCTGAATATTGTGGAAGCAACAATATATCATCATAAGATAGTGCTGGGGTTTTCGTCATTTATCCCTTCTCCTTGTCGATAAATTGTTTTATGTCTTCCCGATGATACCATGTATCATCATGTGGTGGGTCTGGGTCAGCTAAAATTCTAATCTTCGGGTTACGGCGCCCCACCTTCATTAAAGATATGGTAGGTACTCCATTAAAACTTAACACCTTTTCTACTTTGGGGTAATCATCTATGTTAAAAGCAAAAAAGTGCAAATCTTCATAGTCTTCAGCTATTTCTTCAAACTCAGACTTAAGATTTTTACACAATGGACACGTATTAGAATAAAACTTAACAATACATGTTACTGGCTCAGTAACTTTACCGCTAAGAATTTTCTGTAGTGCTACTTTCGATAATCTGTGGACATTCATCGATGGCCTCCTGTGTTTTATTAATACAGTCAGGACAAAAAATTCTGACTGTTTCTTGTCTAACGACCACTTTCCATGATTGTACCATGGTCTTGTCGGCCTTGTCAAACTCTTTTTCGCACGCACTACATGAGCCCGGCAACTTGTTAAACTGGAAAATTTTGTCGGCTAAATTATCAGCGTGTTGCTTTCCCATTGTTTTTTCTAGCCGCCGGCGCGTGGTTCGATTCATTCTTCCTCTAATGCGGCTTTGGTGGACGCGTGTACTTCCGCTACCTTGGCAGTACCCTCTTCGGCACGTGCTGCAGCCAGATCTTTAATAATCCCATAGGTTTCTAATGCGTGGGCGCGCAATTGCAGTATAGCTGCATTTAATAATTCTTCTGTGGCCATTGGTTCTCCTTATCTATTCATAGCTCCAAAAATTTGTCGGAGATTATCCCCTTCAAAAACAATAACTGCCGACGGGAAAGGAGCGCCTGTGTCCAGGCCTCCAAACTTTAATCTGCCTTTAACGAAATACACCTGATCTGCTTTCATTACAAAATCGTGCCAATATCTAGTGTCGGTGCGTGCAGGAATAAGCATCACCACGCGTGTATCTGGATCGCGCGATTCTTCATACGCCTTTTTAATCCACTTATCAATTCCTCTCCCGTAGGGGGGATTAACAAAGGAGGTGTGACCTTGCCAGCTTTGTGAAAGGCCGTCATCAGTTTCTGTAAAATATTTAAGGCACTTGTTAGTACTTGGTGTGGCGCATGGGTCAAGATTAAACGGGCCGAAGCGCCAGTTAAGTTTGTCAAAAAATTCTTGGGGGGTTTCCCAGCCTCCTGTGTTAGAAGAGAACATTACCTTGAGGGTTGATTTATCCATATTGTTTCCTATTATTTGGCCGCGGCCATTAGTTGTTTTTTTAGCTCTCGCTTAAGAGAGGCAGTTTTAAAATCGATTTCTTTGCGGGCGGTAGGAACATCAAAATATTCTTCCACCTTTGTCCAATCTTCGCTGCGCATACTAGCAACAGCGCCCCTATAAAAACTTACCCAAGTGTTTCCAAGAAGAGAGCGGAAAGTTTCTTCCTCCAGCTTTGTGGTGGCAATTTGTTGGTATCCATCATCAATTTCGAATCCAACATATTGGCGACCTAAACGCTTTGCTGCAATTGCAGTAGTTCCTGTACCCATGAATGGATCTAATACCACATCCCCTTCGTCGGTGCAGCCTAAAATAAGTCGTTCCAGTAAATGAACAGGCAACTGGCATGGGTGATCATCACGAAATTTCTTGTGCTTGATACGGTGAATGTCGGTCCACACATCCGATACGAGAGGACCAAAGGGATGAACGGTGTCTTTTTTGCCGCCGTAGTCCTTTAAAAGATGGTTGCACCCTTTCTTCTTGCGACATCGCTTGTGTGGGTATCGCAACTCATAAAACTTATGATCTCCCGGCTTTGTATAAAACAAGATTCCATAATGAGCCGGCTGGAATGATTTGCCCATCGGGGCAGTGGGGGCATCCCACGAAATCCAATGCTTAAAATCTGCTTCCTTATTCAATACAGTTACACACTGTACTAACCACTTAGGAATATTATGAACCAAGATCGAGCCGCCCGGTTTAAGCACACGCACACTTTCCCGTACCCATCTTTCGGTCCATGCCATATAGGCGGCGTCGGTAAGCTGATCGTTGGTGGATGTATACTTTTTATTAAGATTAAAGGGTGGGTCAGCAAATACCATATCTACTGCTCCATCGGGAACTTGAGACAACAGATCTATGCAGTCTCCCTGATAGATTTTATTAAGTGTGCTGTCGAAGGTTTCCATCTATGCCACCTCTTGGTTGAGTTCCGACAAGCTCTCCATTATACGCCGGCGGTGGGCCAAAGGAAGTGCGCTATACTCTCGCAGGATGATCTTTTCACTACGATGACAATCTGTGCGTTCCAACACTTTCTTAAACTCTTTAAAATTTTCAAAAAAAGGCTCTTGAAGGTAAGTGCGAGGGCGAATCTTGCCATCAGAAATTCTATATTTAAGTAGACCTTCCGGATTCATCCCAACAAATCTATAAAAGGGAGCGAACTCTACCTTTACAATCTCTTGTTTAACATCCGTAAAGTTATAATGAACCCAGAGAAAATAGATATTCTCTCCTCCCCATTCGGCCACGTGTTCAGGTAACGTCTTAAATGTTCCCAAATCATTGGCGGGAGAAGTGTTCTTAGCCCAGAGGCCTGCTTTCATGCCGCTGTGGTTAGAAGCTTTCACATCAATGGCGATAGGCGTGCCGTTCCACTGCTCCACAACACGCAAGTCTGGGAATTCATTTTTATGGGTGGCGCGCCTGGAAGATTTGATAAGCCCCTTCTGGTGCAACAGTTTTACTAAAATGTCTGCCGCTGGGTCTTCCACTTGCTTCCCAAAAGTTTCGTAGTCGCACTTATTAAGGGCAACAAATCTTTCAACCTCTTGTTGAACCTGGGGCAAATGAGATTCAATCGTTCGCTGGAGATTTTTATTGTCCATCGGTACTCCCCAGCGCGCCGTCTCCGCGGTTGCTGATGGTCATGGGGTAGTTATATAAAGTTTCTTGCGTCGTTTCAGAGGGGCGAAAGTGTACTACGGGGGTCATGACTAACTGAGCAATCTTATCTCCGGGTTTAAGAGTTTGACTCTCAACACCTATGTTATGCAAGTTAACAAACACCTCTCCTTCATATCCCGAATCGATGACGCATGCTCCCACAAGCAATTGGCGCTTCGCAGCCACGCTGGAACGGTTCTTTACCTCCAGCATGTATCCGTGCGGAATTGCAAACTTTAAGCCGGTTGGGATTACGCGGCTTGTGTTGGTGGCAATATACATCTTGTTGTGTGGATTTTCTGGTGAATAGAACACGTCCAGCCCAGCGTCTGATGGGTTGGCGCGTTCCGGAGGATGCGCGGAGGTGCGCACCTTCGCATACTCAACTATCATCCGAGTCCTCGCCGGAAATTAGTGTGAAGTTATCTACAACCTCATCAATATTGTACTTCTGCCTGTAGAGGCGATATGCCTTTACTGCTGCTCGGATCTCGTCCGTGTTTAGCCATCCGTTTTCTCGGAACTCAGAGCGCAACTCGCGCTTTTGTTCTTGATAAGGCTCAATACAATCTTCGATTGCCTTGAGGGAGCGAATATACTCCTTAACGTATTGTCTTTTTTCTTGGTTTGTTGTGGCCATTAAGCCCTCCTATTTACATATAAAATATAACATCGTGGTGTGTCAAAGTCAAGCACTTTATCATTTAAACTTGAAATTAACTTTAGTCTCTATTTTCATTTCTGGAACATGTAGATGATTCGCGAGGTTGTGCTTTTTAGCTTCGTCGGCTTCTAGAAACCAGTCGGCGTGTCCTTTTTGGTGGATGATGTCCAAAAAATAATCCTTATGTTGCGCGCAGTTATGGGCCATCATTTGATAGACTTTTTGATTTAGCCTTTCGGTTTCTTCTGCGCCGGCCTTCACTTCTTCCACTTTTCCCCACTTCATTGAACTAACGTCGTGAATCATCAAAGTGGCGTCAGGGTCCATGTAGCGATGACCTTCGGCGCCAAAACTAAAAAGAAGAGCGCCGCACGACATGGCCTTCCCTTGGGCAATCGTGGCCACGGGAATTTTAGAGTGACGAACATCTGATATCATGGACAATAGACTATACACTTGACCACCATAGCTATCAATAACAACGGGAACAATCGGTTGACCCGTGTTTTGCGCCTTCATCATAAGATTGGAAAAGTCTTTTGCTGCGGTTTCGTCAAACCTTCTCACCCGAATGATAACCGGCAAGTCATCAACAAGGCTGGGCTCTTTAAGCAGGGGGCTAAAATAAGTTATTACATTCATGTTTTATCCTAGCTGTTTAAATGTGCGTCCTACTGCATAGGTGCTAAACCCCCATTGCGGATCATGCTTAAGTGCGGCCATATATGGACGATTAAGACGGATTCGATCCTTTTCGGGTTTCACTCCCCAGCATCTGATCTTAGTTAGTTCGTTGTTGGAGTCAATCACCTCCACAACCCAATATAACTTTCCATTTTTTGTTTTCTTGGGAATAATTTTGCGGGGGATAAACCAACAGATCTGTAACTCTGGGTCAAACTCGGAAATAGGAGGAATGTATCTTTCTTTTAATCTTTGGATAGTTTCTGAGGTGATCACCAAGTTGATGGGAAAGATACCCGTCAGATCAGTTTTGAATTGAATAATCTCTTCTTCGGTAAAATCTCCTTCCGGCTTGTAAATCTCAAGATTTTCCTGGAATTTTTTTATGTTCTTGGGGCGATCTACAATGCAGGTCGACCAAAAATGTTTACGCCCGGTGAAACGATCATCTACAATATTGTCTAAAGCCCCTCCCCGACACAAGGCGTCTAAAGCCTTCTTATTAAGCTTACTATAAGACACCCCTTCACGAAAAAGCAAATCTTCCGCGTTCATAAAGGGCCTGTTTTCAAGCACTTGTTCGATGGCTGCCGCTCCCAATCCCTTAATAGATGTGAGCGGTTGAATCAGGGTCTTGCCGTCTTCGCTGATCTCCCAAACAACGCCTGATTTATTTACATCGAGGGGCGCAATTTTAAATCCGTGACTTTTAATAATATTAATTGCCTTTTCCTTCCGCGCTTCAGGTTCTTTATCAAGAAACGCCGCGGCCCACTCTGCTGGATAATGCGTCCACAACCATGCGCACTGATAGGAGATAATACTATAGGCCGTCGAATGATTCTTGGAAAACCCGTACTTTGCGAATCCTTCCATCAGTTCCCACATTTCTTCCGCCGTGCGAATAGACATTCCTTTTTCATTCGCTCCATGAATAAACCGTTCGCGAAATTCTACAAGAAGATGCTCCTTTCCTGTACCTTTTTTGGTCAGGAGTTTGCGAATGGTATTTCCTTCATCGCGAGAAATATCCTTTCCGATACGGTGAGTAATTTCACTAATTTGCTCTTGAAAAATTACATGCCCATAGCTCTCTTCCGTTATTTCTTTAAAGATGGGATGATACCACTCAATATCGGTATGCCCTTCCTTTGCAGCAATATACTGGTCGTGGACCTTGGCGGAAAGAGGGCCCGGGCGAAAGATGGAGGTCACAGCAGAAATCTCAGCGATGTTGGTGGGTTTCACATTCTTGCAAAACTCTTGTGCTCCGCTGTTAGTAAACTGAAATGTCCCTGCAAAGTTGCCTTTGTGAAAAACATACTTATAAACTTTTTGATCTTCCAAGTCTAAAACATCTGGGTGTATGTTTTGATTATAGTGTTCTCGAACTTGTGCAAAGGTGACACTCTCTACTCCGTGATGCCGGCGCAAGATATGTTCGATGCACCCCTCAATCATTTTGAGGGTCGATAGGCCCAATAGATCGAACTTAATGAAACCCAAGGGCTCAAGGTGTCGAACGTTTTGTCCTTCCGCCCATGGAGACTGACGTACACCTCCGCTATTAATCAACGGCATATTTTCATTAAGGTTTTCAGAAACGAGCAGCCCTCCAGCATGCCGCGAACAAGAGCGTACCTGTCCCACAAGCCCTTGGACACGCGCTTGAACCTCGGGATACTTGGCTAGGTAGACTTGGAGGGATGGGGAAAACTCTAGCACTTCCTCCCAGGTGGGAACATAGACGCCAGCCGAAATACCGTGTCGCTGCTTAGCTGGGCCTGTGGCCTCATGCATCATGACCGACGTAACCGTATTAACTTCGGTAAAGGGAATCTCGTAGAGCTTGGAAATGTCCTTAATTAAGGAGCGCAACTGCAGAGTGTTCCAGTTGGAAATAGGCGCAACACTGTCTTCTCCCCATTTTTCAATGAGGAGTTCTTTAAGCATCATGCTGTCGGATACATCCGTATCGATATCGGGGTAGTCGGTCGCATCTGATCGCAGGAAGCGCTCAAACGGTAGTCTATACTTGATTGGATCTATTTGGGTAATCTTCAACACATAGGCCACCAATGATCCGCATGCGCTGCCTCTGCCAGGCCCAACTAACATAACCTCCGTCGCCTCATCAATGATAGCCTTCATGGTTAAAAAGTATTTACTAAAGCCGCGGCAATCAATTACGCTTAGTTCATGCTTAAGGCGCTCCACATAGACTTCATCATGGTGCAGTCCCATGGTACGCAATCCATCAATTGCATATTTAACCAGAGCCTGTGTGGCTGTTGCCCCTTCGGGAACGACAAAATCCGGAAGCCTAACTGTCGCGTCCGGCATGAAAGTCTCAATACGATCATGAGCGATTCTATGAGTTTCTTCAATGCTTTGAAGGATCAGGTCATCATTATACTCCACCTGTTGAGCCTCGGCATATCTCTTGTAGCTCTCCCACATCTGATCACCATTCTTGGGATAGAGTTCATAGCCAATTTTCTCCACAGACGAAGGAATGACTTCGTTTTCTCCCTCTTCCTCGGGATCTGTCTTCCATTTGGGCTTGCCTTTTCCTAGCCACCCTAGTTGTTTGTACATCTCGCGGTCGCGCCATGATTCGGGCGTCGGATAATGACTGTCGGCTGTAGAAATGAGTTTAACTCCGAATTCGGTCGCGACTTGAATGATATACTGGTTAAGTTCGTGTTGTTCGGGGATATTATTCCATTGTAATTCGCCATACCACCGATCTCCAAAGATGGATTGCATTTCCATGGTCGTTTCGCGCATTGCATCTAAAATGGCGTCAGCGCCTTCCTCGCGGTTCTCCCAGTAGTTGCCGGCGTATACCCCTCCCAAGCATGCGGACGCAGCTATAACCCCCTCAGAGTGCTCTCTCAGCAGATCGTAGTCCATGCGCGGGTATCGATAAAAATACTCGTCGGTGTAACTTTTCGAAACCAATTTAAAAAGATTAGTCAGCCCTGTCTGGTTTTGGGCTAGTAGAATTAAGTGGCGGCGTCTTTTTAGAATAGTTTGTGCCTTTTTGGTGTCACCCTCATCTTCAACAGTTGCACCCGATTGAGTATCTTTCTTGGCAGACCGGGCCTTCTTTTTGTCAGCCATCTCGGCTTCATAAGCCGAGCGCCACTCTTTAATGGAGGTGGTAAAATATGCTTCAACTCCATAAATTGGCTTAAAGGCTTTTCCTTCTGCTAGCATCTTTTTAGCATGAAGCACCTGCCATGATAGACCGTTCATGTTGCCATGATCAGTGAGCGCTAGCGCATCACTCCCGTTTTCATATGCAAAGTCCATATGTTCTTGGGGATATCCCACGGCATCGAAAATAGAACCTGCCACACTGTGTGCGTGAAGTCCAACAAATTTAATCACTTTTTCTCCTTGAAATTTTAATCCAGCCGGCCCACAAAATAGGAACGGCGACGGGGTGAAGACACAAAAGCCAGCTAACTGGCGCGCCGGTTATGAACCATGGGTTTACATTGTTTCCCAGCCAAATAAAAAGAATCGGGAATAATATATCTTCTATAATTTCCCATCCAACAATAATCATCACGAGCGCCAGGCCGTGCTCTTTTAGCGTATCTAAAAGACGTGATGGGTTCAGGTGAGACAGTTTGTGTTTTATACGATGCCATGCCCAACGCAGCGCTTTCATAGGTCGCTCTCTCTATATGGTATTTTAACGTGTTGGTGGGCTTTTGTCAAGGCCTCAAGGGGTTTTTCTATAGAAAAATCTGATGCAAGAAAATCCCTATATCCACTCCAACAAGAAATGTTATAATACCAATCAAGAGGGACGGTGGCCGCATTCTTTTCTCTCACTTTCTGAAATATTGTCTGAAACTTGAAATGGCGGCCGCTCCACCTCTGGTTCTTCGGCCTCTTCTGGGAAGGGTATTGCTGGCCGGGTGAAGGGGGTAAATACTCCCTTGTTGTTAGTTGGTTTACTGAACGTCTGCATTGTTTAAAATCTTCTCCTGTAAATGTGAATGCTAATGGTTTGTTGTCTTTAACGGACTTACCGTCATGCGTTAAGAAAAAATTATTTTCTTTGTGTTTAATTTCTTTCCGATAGTCGCGAATACGATAGATATCATAGGCGGCCATAGGGAATGAAACATAATATTTGTCTGGTGTGATCCATTGCGAAATTTTAAAGGCCACCTTCCATGCGGAATAAGCCCCATATAATACCGACCACCCATATGAATCGCGTCGGTCGCGATCCTTGGGGTGGATTGGAACATAATAAATAGGTATTTCTTTTCGTTCTTCCGAACTAAATTTAGAAGGGCGCTGATAATAAACAGGATCATATACCCATTCCCCTACCACTGTGCGCACAAGGGGGGCTAAATCATCATTGGCCACAATCCAAATGGTGTTGCACCCCGCCATCGCACATTCAAAAACGGATTTCTGGATGGCTGTAAACCCTGTGTTTACGGGCAATAAAACAGGGGGCGTTTTCAAGTCAAAATCTGATTGGAGGCCAGCCACCGGAACGATGCCTGCCAAATGTATTTTACTCACCAATACCTCAAAAATCTATCGTAGGCCATACAAGCCGATGGTAAATCTTTGAGCATACTTTCTTCGCTATCTTTCGCAATTTTAATATTGTCGGCTTCTGGTGTGAGTTCATTTGGTTGCTTATTTGTTTCGCGGTTAATGCTAGTTGTTCTAAATTTGTAATGCTTGGGGTTTCCTGCTGTGGTGTAGTCATGCGCAAATGTTCCTTTCATTCCTCTCTTTTCCATTTCGTCTATTACTTTAAATCGCGACATTGTTTGTGAGAATTCAAAATGAGGGAGTTGTTCTGCTTTTACGACTGAGACAGCACAAGCATCTTTAACAGGAGTATTTCCATCAATACGGTCGGAAGGATAAAACCATATCTCCCTAACAAAATCATCTGAAGTTTTAATGTAGTCAATTTCGTGCTTACCACCTTTATTGAATCCAATATAATCATAACATATATACGTATCGTCGTCAAGGCTTTTTTGCTCCACAAATCCCGTAGCATTTTTATCCGTAAAATAAAAGCACTCCTTAAATGTAAATTCCATTATTTTGGAATATTCATTTGAACATACTACCGTATCACCATCGTAACGCACAGTACCGCACAAGTTAGAGAGAGGCGATTGACCAGTAACGGCCATTAAAAAAAGCAATCTTTCCCAAAGAATTTCTTTAGGAACACCAACTTTCTTTTCCCCTTCAAATGTCGTTAAACTTTTTGCAGCTCCGGGAATTTTTAAGCACGATAAGTCTATGTGTGGATCGAAATAATCAAACCGAAAAGGGCGATGTTCCTCAGCAAAAAAAATAGGATAATTTTTAACGAAGGCATATAAAACTGCTGACATTGAACTGCCAATCACTATTTTATCATACTTAAACACTTCACTTCCTAATTCCGCTGTGATCATAGCCACCTTGATGCCAGTTGGGGTGCATTATGTGAAATTTCTGTCTGTAGTGCATCCACCCTAACGCATGTCCTAGCTCATGCTCCAGCACTCGATCTTTTCTCGCATGTTTAGGTAAAATATGAATCTTTGCTTTCACTATAACGCCTGTTTCTTTATCGGTGTATATTTTAGTAGACGCCATATGACTATCTGCAAATCCCACTTCCGGTAATGTTACTATTATCTCACCTACACGTGGGTTCATGCAGGTGGAAAAAGGATCTTTTCTGATATCTTTAAACACATACCCGATGCTTTCCCAATATCGAGCCGCCTGTGCTGCCCTATATGTGGAAACTCCTGTGGTTGCACAGACTCTTATGGTTGGGGTTGTTTTCCATTTTGCTTTTTGATATGGCTTGCCAACGGCAAATGTGTCAGTAACGGTAGTTGCATTGACACTTAAAATTGCATAGTCTTGGGGGGCTGCTACAAAACATCCTAAGAAACATAGCAACAGAAAGCCCATGTAATAACTAGGGATTATTACATTTTAGTCGTTCTTTATCTGATCCAATATATCAATGTCATATTTAACTTCATCTAAAAGAGTTTTGAGATCTAATCCTGCACAATCAATCTTAGATTTACTTACATGATAATGACTCACAAAACCCGAAAAACTACCATAGGCTACATCTTGAACGTATTTTGTTTCAGTGTTTCCGTTTTGCTTAAGGGGAGTGTCGTAAGGAATTCCGGTAGCTCCGTGTATGGCTTTCCATAGCGCTTTAAGGGCCTCAAGTTGTCGAGGATAAAACCCGAGAAAGGGATCTAGTTGGCTTCCATGCACCCAAGCGCCTTCGGTAAGGGGGCGCTCTCCAAATCCATTCTTTACATACCATTCTTGATACTTGGGATAATATGCATTGCTAATTTCCACCCCCACCGAGGGTCTGTTGGTGCGCGCAGAGCCCGCGTGCCATGCGGCATGCTGTATATCTAGGGTTTGATAAATAGTGCCGTCATTATCAATCAGAAAGTGCACCGATGCGCCGCGCTTGTCTAACACACTTTGGCACGACTTAGAAGAGAGACACACATCCCAGTGATTTACAAAATATCTCAGCTTTCGTTTTGGACGCCCCGAATAATCATAATACTGGCCGGCCTTCGTTTCCAGGCCGCCTTTCTCGGGCCACAATACAAACTTGTCCCACTCAATAGGGTGGAATTCTCCATTATATACAATGTAATTGGAGTAGTGGCGGGCTGCGGGCTTATAATCGTCAATCTCTGCTTGTCTTTCGGTCCAGAGTCGCCGGAAAGTCATCGGCCCACAGAGGCCATCGCCGGTTAGGGCACGTGCTTTTTGCCATTTTTTAATTGCGCGGACGAGTTTATCATCAAAATATTTCTCTCCGAACCAACTTGGCGCCCATCCTAACTTTTTAGAGGAGGCCTCGTTGTAAAAGTGCTTGTCCATGCATTGTATTTTCCTATTTAATTAATGATTCCTATCACATAATTGTCTAAAATTACATTATAAATAGTTCCGCGAATGCTTATTTGCTCAATCATACTTCTATCTACGACCAGTCCACTGGCCTCTTCTATCTCAAAACGTACGTCGTCGGCGGCAGACACCGCATTTACCGTGATATACCTTTCTTCTTCGGGTTTATAATCCTCGGGCAGCACGATTAGAGATTCTGTGTTTTTCTCAGATGTGGCGGGTACATCAATTAAAATATACCGGTTAACTGGCATGAACATCGTGAATCTCCTTCAAAATCAATCGTTCTTGCGTTTCATAATCCTGCTTGGTGAGAAAAATATCTTCTCGTCTCCCGCAGTGCTTACAAAACATAGTCATGTGGACATTGTTGCCTTGTGTCGATCTAATATTTCCCACAGGAATCCAATAGCACTCCTCGTGTCCTACTTTACATTGTCTTTTTATAAACTTCTCTTCCATTAAGTGATTAAAGTTCACTTTTCCTCCTATATTGTGCAAGTATCGTTGGTACAGAATTTTGTACCTGTTCCACCTTCTTCGTCTTGAAAACGCTGCAGCGGCGTAATCTTAGACATCATTTTCTCGTAGCGGCGCTTTGTGATAGCTTCATAAGGCGCCTGCTCATATCCTGTCTCTTCGTATCTTAGAAAAGAAACAGCCTTGAGTCTTGTTTCATAAAGTTCAAGAGCGCTTTTAATTTCAGAAGCCTCCTCTGGCTTAAATGTTACAGTTACCGATACCGAATTATCAGCCCAATAATATTGATACTGAGCCGCAATTTCAAGCTGTTCCCAAAGAGAAACATCTTTCTTTCCTTGCGTATAATAAGGCTCGTGCACTGGAAATTCTACTACCGAGGTGTTGGGTGAATACTTGTCGTCTTCAATTTTATAACCGGCATCTGTCAACTTATCCAGTAATGGCGAAGTTTGAGAGAACCGAATACGCCGGATGTAATAATCATTTTCGGGAAAATGAATCCCGGGCGTAGATCCATTTAGTAAGGATACTGTTCCCGAAGGCTTGATGGACGTCATTCGAATAGACTTCGGGATACAGAGCCAGTTTGAATATTCTTCGTCTAACTCTTTAACGTAGGCATATGCTTTATCGCACATATCATATACCTCTCGGCGCCCAAACCTATTAAATGCCTGCACCACACCTGATTGAGACAATCCGATGCGACGGTTCTTAAGCATCTTTGCGTTTGTCTCGGGCCAGTGGGTGTTGGATAAGGTAATGGTTTTGCCGTACAAGTATGCAATTTTTAAAGTGCGCAAGTAATCTTCAAGATCCTCATGCTTGGCCGGATAAGTCTCTACTAAGCAGCACAATTCTGCATCTTCTAATTGTTGTTCTACGCACGGATTAAAGCCGGCTACATTAACATCATCGTATCTTGGGCCATCTTTAAAGCGGCCGCGTGTGCGCGCATTGTTGAGCCAAATATATCCGGGCTCGCCATTCTTCTGGCTTTGCGAAGCGTGCCATGTATAGTCCATACCCACCTGTGCGTTAAATGAGTTGTTAGATCCCCACCGGTGATGGTAAAGCTTTTCTTGGTCGTTCTTCATTTCCAAATAGCGCATGTCATCATATTTCCCCATAGCGAGAGCGGCGGAGCGGCGCACATTTCCTGCCACCACGCAGCGTCCAATAAGATTTTCTGTGTCTACAATGTCAACAGACGTAATAGATTCACCAATTTTATTGGTGTAAAGATCTTTGAGGTGCTCATGCAACTCTATCAATGGTGCTGGGCCGCTAGACGTTCCTCCAAACCCCTTGATAAGGGCACCGATTGGCCTAATAGCTGAGAAATCAAATTTGGGAACTTTACTCCCGAAGAAAAACCCATCGAGAAGGGAGTGAACTGAGTTTACCCAACCCTCCCGAGAATCATCAATTACAAGAGTATCATTAGTATATTCTGGCTCTTGCACTGTAACCGTGCCTGCACCTTCGGTATCAAACCCGACGCCTACTCCTACCATCAAAGCATCCATCATCCATGCGAACAAGTAACCCCCCTTGGTGGCCAAGTCACGTGTGGAGCGGAAAGCACAATTAAAAAGACCAGCAGCCGTTCTTTCTTCCACGAACTTAGTCCCCATCATCCAGAGGCCGCGGCCAGGTGGCGTCCACTTTAAAGTGAACAAACGATCATACGCTTCTTTAGCTGTTTGTTGGGCCTTGCTGTCGTTCCACTCTAAGCCAAGTTGAAAGACATGTTGTTTTTGCATATTAAACATCCCTTCGACGACGCGGCGGCATGTCTGCCACCATTCTTCGCTGCCGGAGGCGTCAGGATCAAACTCATTTAGACGTCTAGCGTAAGTACGCTTAAAAGTGATATATCCCAGAGGCCCCCATGGCACTTCAGCATTTTTATAGGGCTCAATAAAGGTGTCTGATAGTCGGAATCTGCGTATGTTTTCAATTGTTCTCATTTTATATTTTATTTCCTTTTTCTAAATTTTTCATACTTGTTTTGTAACAATCCTTTCTGCATGCTGGCGCTTAATGCCACCGGATTGAGTGGGATCGTCCCCTGACCATTGTGCCCGTGTTGAGGCATTATTTTAATAGTGGCATTGGAGGGGTCCATAAAAATATCATATATCATCCCATCTGGGCCGTTTCTATTCTTGGCAATGTATATTTTGCCTTGGTTGTTTTGCTTGTCTTCTATGGTGCGAGATACCGAAAAAATGAAATCTGCCACAAAACACTTATTGAAGGCTTCGGAAATCTGCTCCATTGTAATCACCTCTGCGTTGAGTCCTGAACGATTCGTTTGCGATGCGGTCCAGACAGGACATGCAAATTCGGTGGAGATTGCACGAAGCTCTTCGTAAATAGATTCTAATTCGGTTCTCTTTTCCTTTCTTATGGTAACCGGTCTTAAAAGATCACCATAATCAACAATGATCATGCCCGGCTTAATACCTCGCTTAAGCAATCTGGTTAAATGAGATTTAATAGTGTTGGTGGTAGCTGATTTAGTTGCATACTCTTTAATAATCAGCTTTCCTTCAATATCCTTAATCTCGTCATACACCTCTTCTTTAAAGTTAATAATATCAGAAAGTGGGTATCCTGTTAAGCAACTATCGTAGCGATTTGCAATAATCGTGTCCTGCAGCTCTAAAGTATAATGAACAACTACTTTTCCTTCTTTCAATCCTTCGGCGCCGAGGTGCACCAAGCAAAATGATTTGCCTGCGCCCGTGGGAGCAATGACAACACCAAGCTCACTCTTTCCCAGGCCACCACCACATATGGCATCAATCTCTTGCCAGCCAGTAGTAATGGGTAGGCGATGCTTAGGGACAAATCGCTGCTCAAAATCAGCTATATAGTCATATCCAAAATTAGTATCAGAGCCTAACCGCAAAGAATCGTTGATGGTTTTAGAAATCTCATCAAAAGAGCATGATTGCAAAAGACCCACTGACTTGAGCATAGCTTCCTTAAGATTTTGCTTGCGGCAAAAATCAAGCGACTGCTCTTTAATATACTGAACATCTGTAGCTTCTTTGGCGGTAATTTTGGCGAAGTAATCGCGCACCTGCTTCTGGACGACGGAATCTTCCTCGTCTAGATCGGTTCGAAGAATGGTGATAATCGCTTCTGGCGACGGATGCGTTCCATAGCGTTCTCTGTATCCTACGATCTTGCTTACAAAGATGCGCAAATATTCAAGTTCTAAGAATGTAATATCCAACACTTCGGTAATTTGATCGGCAAAGGGTCGGTCCTCGTAGATAATCTGAACAAGCCCCTCTTGGAAGGCTTTTCCATAACGACTGAAAGTAGTTTTCTCGCTCAAACTTCACCCCGCCTTCGCATTACTAAATATAACAGAATGTTCTGTAAAGTCAAGCAAATTAGCACTCAGAATTAATTTTATTTAGATGCAGTTCAAGGTCTTTCCAATTGAGTTCTCCAAAGCCGTCATCCCGCATTTTCTTCATAATCTCTATCTTACTGAAAGTACACTTAAAATTCTCCACAGCGTTCCGAACAAAGTCCTTTGATTGTGGCGAAAGCATGGGAGAATAAAGTTGCATCATTTTATAGTTATGGGCGATAATTTCTTCTCCATTCATAATATTATGATGAAATTTAAGAGGTTTGTCCACTTTTTCACAATAAGAAACCACATCATCAATGGTATAGTCTTTGTCAGCCCCCAGGAAACCAAGCCGGCGCTGAATTGTTTTAAAGCCCACAGATTTAATCCCAGCCAAGTTGTCGGAGGCGTCTCCCACGAGCGCTCGGGCCAGCGCCATATTGCGCGGGTGTACACCCAACTCTTCTACGATGCGTCTTGTGTTGTATACAACATCGCTGGTGGGGCGGTATACAACGGTTTCGTCATCACAGAGTTGATAAAAATCTTTGTCATTGGAGACAATCACCTTCTGCCATCCGTCATAGTGGGGCATCTGGGTAAGGTATGAAATAACGTCGTCAGCCTCTACCTCTGGTAACATCACCTGAATGATGGGCATTTCATTAAAATATTCCATAGAGCGACGTTGCTGCCAAATTCTATTCTGCATCTCTTCGTTCTCGGAGAACGCCTTTACGCTGCGGTTAAGCCGGATTGGCTTTCTTCCCGCCTTGTAGTTCTTATCCAAACTGCGGCGCTTTTGAGAGCCGTTAGGGCCATCCCACACAATTACAATTTCGTTGGGCTTTGTCATACGCACAAGCTTTTGGACAATCTTAAGTGAACCCTTGAAACCTCCAATGGGTTCTCCATTATTAGAGAGGCTGGGATCAACAATGTAGGCTCTCAAAAACATATTGAGGGCATCAATAATGAGTACTCGTTTCATAGTTTGTAACTTCCTGCTTTTTTATTATTAATGGTGTATACTACGCGCTTGACGCCCACATGCTTAAGCGCTTCGTGGCACATGGAGCAGGGTTTGGAAAGTTTGTATTCTCCTTCCTTTCCCACGCGTGCTACATAAATCGTTGCACCTTCCGTAATACTACGGTCCATACCTAGAATTGCTCCCAACTCTGCATGAAGGGTGGTGCGGCCCTCGTGTTCTCGTTGGAATCGAGAACCAAACGCACAATAGTTATTTTTATTAAAGGAGACGTTCCGAATAGACCCTTTCACCAAAACTGCTCCATGGCGATAATCTGGATAAGCAGACTGGTGAGCCACTCGCTTCGCAAGTTCCATGTACCGGCGTGTTTTACCGGAGTAACCATGAAACTTCTCCGCACTGTACGGTGAATTGTACTCTTGGGCATATGTTGACATAAAGCCCTCCTACAAGCTTATACCTAAGTATAACTGATCACAGGAGGGCTGTCAAGCGTTTTTATTCAGGATCAGAGTAAAACTGATCGGCTGTACCTTCTCGTTTGTCGAACTTTTGTACAACCTCTTCATCCATTAGGTTCAAGATATGGGTTCTAAACTCTTCATCTGATTGTATCAATTCACACCACTTAGAGGGTTGGAACTTCTTCTCGTATCCATCCGGTAGCGAAAGCGTGTACCATGCGCCGGCGCTCTTTAGACATTCCGATCCCTTCACGGCATCGAACCATGATTCTTCATCACGAATGCCGATATCCTCTGTTCCCCATAGAATGCGGAAAGCACAGGTTCTTCCTTGTGTTCCAAATCGTGATTTCTCCAGCTTTACCTTAACTTCTGAGCCGATGCGGAATCCCTTATCATCTTCGATGAAAGATGCCTTGGCCTTGCGGCCGGTGAGCCAGATACGTAGCGAATACGAATAGTGCATCGCCTTTCCACCCGGCGTCATGTAGGGGGTGGTCATCGCAATGATGCGCGCATTAGGACCGCTGGGGATGTTGGTCTTAAGTTGGTTGAGAACCACGAAGGTTGCTTGCTTATCTGCGATGGGGATGATCAATTTCGACATTCCCTTTGCAAGAATGCGAGCCTTTACCGCCATCGAAGATTGGGGATTAAAATCTCCCTCCACATCGGACACCGATGGAGTGAGAGCGAGAGAATCCCAAATAAATACAAGCTGTTGATCAGTTGCTCCGAGCAACTCTTCCACCGTCTCCAGAACAAACTCCACAGAAGACGCCTGGACGTACATTAAACGTCCTAGGTCGCATCCTGCGCGCTCCAAGAAGCCTGGGTCGATAGCTGACTCAGAATCGAAGTAAACAATCATCTTGCCCTGTTTCTGGGCGTTTGCGGCTATCTGCGCTGCCATGTAGGATTTGCCTGTACTCTCCAGACCAGCGAGTTCTGTAACCTTCCCAACGGGGATTCCGGCTACGCGGCCCTTGCAAACGATGGAGTCTAACCAACGTGAGCCGGTGGGAATCCACTCTTTTACTTCGGTGGGGTTATCACCTGTTAAATCATGAGCAACATTGCGGCCGGCTTTCTTGTTAACAAGACTCATTAGGTCGTGCATAGATACACGACCAGCTTTGGGTTCTTTGGCTTTTCTAGCCATTGTGCCTCCTTAAAAAAATGCGGCGCCCTATTTTCCCGGCCGGGGCGCCAGCGGCATTACACAAACCTTACTTGGTGGCCATCAGTTCATTAAACGCTCGGTCCACGTCATTCTTGCCACTGCTGTACTTCGTGGTTTCCTTCGAACGAGATTCTGCACTTCCGTCGCCGGCTAGTTGCTCATCAAGGATGGCATCAATTTGGGCTGCGGTTAGACGCTCAAAGAGAGGGTCAAAATCCGGGATGCTGTCAAGGAGGGCGGGGATAGCATCCGTGTCCTCCAAAAGCGGGGAAGTGTTTCGGCGCATCTTAAGGTTTGTTTGGGGATAAGCGCCGGGAGCGGTGGGCTTAGTGTAGGTAAGTGAAATATCCGTCCCCTCCAACGAGTCGGTGATATCTCCATAGTCCGGATCAAGAATGTACCCTAGAAGATTTTCATAGGCACGCTTTCCATATCCATAGATCTTAACGCCTTCGTCTTCGCGGCCGCGCACCACGACTGGTGAGAAAAAGCGCGCACGAACAAAAAGTGACTTAGCAAGCTTCTTGCTTTCGTCGTCATTCTTGTCGACACCTTCTCGCCATAATTGTGATGCAAACTCACAAATAGGACACGGATCATCAAAGTTGCGCTTCGGACATACGATTCCCCCACGATGATCTCCCACATTATAGTGGAAATACATTTCCTTAAGTGGATCACCATCAGGTGCTGGGACAATGCGAATGTCTTGATCTCCCTCGTCTGGCTTAAACCAGACCGACTGCTCCCTTGTTCCTTCGCCACGTAACGTGGCCAGTTTCTTTTTCATTAGTTCCATATTGATTGACATTTTTGTCTCCTTTGTTGTTTATGGTTAGAGTATATCAAGCGTTCCTTGATATCTAATATAACACTCTCAATCTATCTTGTCAAGAGTATTTTGTTGTTGTATCGTGTTTGTATGGGCCACGACGTACCCAAAATCGGTATACGGAGTTTCATAAATCGCATATGAAATCTTGCGAAAAGCATTCGATGGCTTCTTTTTGAGCATATCTACAATCCTTTGGTGCAACATTCCTTCCTTTTCTAATCTTTCTCCATTTATACATAAATAATAACACAGATCTCGCTCTCTGTCAAGCTCAAAAAACCATTTTTCTTCTAAATTTTTCATATCGAGTGCTCCGATACTACGGATACGATTAATCGCGGCAGGTTTTGATACTTGACCAATTTCCGGGTCAGCATGAGCAAAATAATTAGCATAATGGACCGCTGCAAAAATGCATGCATTAAGGGTGTCATAATACCCTTTAATCGGAACATTCCCCAGTGTTTTTTCAACCTCTACATTAGAAAAGATAGTAAAAGAATTAAGAAGGCCAGACCGAGCATACTCTTGCAACACTCCAAAGGTCATATTTTCCACTAGCCGACGTTCGCCGTTTACTAGTTCAATATCCGGCTTAATATAAAATACATCTACCTTTCGCCCTCGTAGTTGCTCCAAGATTCCCAATGAATAGTTGGAGCTATATGCTGTGCCAACTATAAACACCTGTATTTGCTGGCGTAAATCTTTGAAAAAGTTTTTCAAATTAGGGATGTGCTTTTCGTATTCTTCTGGGCTATCGAATTTATCAAGTTTATATTCTCGCTTAGAATTTTTGATTATCTCATCATTTAATTTATACACCTCGTATTGAGGTGTTTCTGCGAACTTCTCTGCGATGGCAGACGCGCCAGAGCCGATGCCTATAACCGATATCATATATCTAGATTCTCTAAATCATAATAGTTTTTGCCGGCTTTTAAATTAACCATAAATTTCCCTAATTGGTTATTTGCGAACATCTCTTTAATTTCGGGGATTAAATGGCGTTCCTCGTCCGCAAAATCAAGCACAATTTCATCATGTACAATATGAGAAACAAACGATTTCTTATCCTGTAAAAACTCATCCATCGCGATGGCCCTCTCGATAACCAAGTCGGCCGTCGTACTTTGAATCAAATAATTGAACGCCTTCCACTCATTCACAAGAATATGCCTGTCAAATACAGTATTAATATACCCCTCATCGTAGTAAGTGTCAAGTACTTTTTGACGATTATAATAAGAAGCGCTTATATGGTCAGCATCTGGGTTGTAGAGCCATGCAAAAAATGTTGTCTTGGCGGTATCGCGATCCATCCCAGTGTTTTTAAAAACATTTACAATATTCCACTCGTGGATATCTCCTCTCGGCTGTTCTTCTCCGGAGAGTGCCAAAAGTGTGCGCACCTCCGCGCCGTTATAATCCAAGGAGACAAACCAATCGTGGTGCGGCTTAATGAGCCTACGCAATTCTTTTTTCATTGTCAGAATGGGGAGTGATCTGGGACTTGTTGTCAGGCGGCCCGTGATCGTTCCAAAAAGATTATAATCTATATGACGAGGTCCATTTAAAATCTTTTGCGAAGCATGTCGCAAGCCACTTTGTACAAAAAGGTTGCGACAATCTTCATTGTTTAGATTTAAGTCGCGTTGCTTTATCTTAAAAAGCAATTTATATGCCTTATCCATATGGTCATAATTGGAAGGGCGCTCATTGTGCTCTATCACATGTTCTGTAATTTGATTTTTAACCTCGCAAAATTCTAACAAGGCGTCATGAGGCACTAAATCAAAAAAACAGTGGTGGCGCAAATTAACCTTGGCGATATCAAACGATTTTTTATAGGCTGCTATTTTTTTACGAATTTTTTCGTAACGTGTCAGTAGGTGATCGGGGCATGCCTCTTGTAAAGAAAGCCCATTGCCGTAAATCCAGGCATACTCCACTTTTTCTTCTGGAGGAATATACCCACTATAGCGCCATGTCTTGGTCAAACTCGATGGAGGTTCGTCAAACCATAACTTGCCATCCACATATACACCAACACATTCCGATTTATCATCTAGGGTCTGAAAAATCAATAACTACCTCCCGATTTGCCGCCTCCCATGGGGGAAGTAGCGCTTCGTACGTTGTGTTTGCCTGGGCTCGCGTCTGCCCGGGCCCGGAGCTTGTTATAAATATAACCCAAAGAGCCGCTATAGTCAAATGGTTTGTTGATTATTAGTTCAAAAACTTTAAGAGCTTCTGAAACTCCGTTGCTTTGATGGAGTTCCCGGACATCATCTATTAACACTTCTTGTTGGTCAGGGCGCAAGGACGTGGTCTCTTCCAACAATCTAATTTTACAATACCAATATACAAATTGCTTTTCATGAAAGAGGGCATCAAAGTCTGCTTTGGAATATTTTTTAGGGGCAATTTTTTTAATAACTGTGTGGCCTTCGCACTCCGTCCGTTCGAGAAAACTCTGAGTGCGCACCTTATTGTAAAGACGCAACAAGTAGTATTTAAAATGAGGAAAATATTCATCGTGGGCATATTGATAAGCTTCGTCGAGAATGTGATCAGTTGTGTAAAAATTATCTTGAGAGGCATAGTGAAGCATATAGGCAGAGCCAATATCGGCTACCATACGATAAGGAACGTTTTCGTCCACCATAAAACCATATGAATTACATGCATTAATAAAAAAGTTCCAGTTTTTGCTCCTAACAATTTTTTCAATCTTTTCTGCGTCGTTGTCAGCTTCAATGTCCGCGATTTCAATCACTAGTCCACTAGCATTCAAGGGACACAGTGCACTTTTGATGAATGCTGGTTTTGTAAAAGGAGTTTTATAAAACCTATCTTGTTTAATTTTTAAAAACAAGTCCATAAACTGTTCAAAATTTCTCACTCTTATGGGCTGAGCCTCGAAAGCTCTTTTAATCAAGTTAAATTGCTCAGCGAGATGATCCGAATATAAAGTCCGATGACTTGCGATTGCTCCGTATACCCTTAAATTACTTAGGAAGGGATCGTCGGTAGCGATTTTTCGTGTCATTGCACACTTTTTAAATTGTTGTTGAACATCATTAAATGCGCGTACCACAAAATTAAGATCACCGGCGCCTGTGCCTTCTACGAGATCGGCCTTAAATTGCTCTAAAAGATTTGTTTTCACCACAATGGGCACAAAATGACGATCTACTCTCCCATAAAAATATTTCTCTCCAAAATTAAAATTTGTTATAGATGGAGCAAGTTGCGAAATCTGATTTCTATAGTATATGCGTTTTTCAAATAGTTCGCGCGAGCCGGCGCCATTGGAGTCTACAAAAAAATCTGCCATTGTATATTTTCCTTATAACTATTAATGATGGTCTCAGTCGTTAATCAAGCGGATTGAGATCTATTTGCTCCCATTCCTTTTCGGCCCAGGAGCTAACACTATCTAGTTTCTCCGAAGCAAATTCTTTGGTGTCTTCCCAGAGACTAAGCAATTGCCCTTCCAAAGAATCCCCTATACCAGACCAATCCATGCTAAAAGATGCACCTTTGCGCAATTGAGCGGTTTCTTCACATTTAGTCTCTGCTTGTGTGGGTGGAACATCTGCAATAGTTTGGGCCTCTTTGGAGGCAACCCACTTCGCGGTGAGGTGGGTATTGGCGACGCCGGGCCCAAGTCGCGTCGTTGATCGGATGATCATACAATATCCGCCGACTCCGAATTGAGTAAGATCAATACTCCCGTCGGCAACCCCACTATCAGGAGCAAACCCTCGGGGGTCGACATAAATATAGGTGCCGGGATATGTGCGCACATTTGGAAAAGTGTCGATTTCTACATCATATACTTCCCGCAGCTGTTCAAGGCCCGCATATCCTTCTTGTTCGAATCTCACTTCTTTAAGATATTTGGATTCAGTCTTAGCTAATTTTATTTTTTTAACAATTCCGGCGCGCTGCCCAATCGCATAATGAAAAATTCCTCGGGCTTCGTCACCCGGTACAATAACGCCCGCTTTGTCTTTGTAGGACTTTTTGATGCCCTGCATCTGTTCGGCTGGCGCTGACCGCCCAACGAAAAAGGTTAAATAGTGGATTTCCTGTTCTGCGCCGCCGGAGGCTATAGGCAAATCTATCGGCCCAGCTATACGCAAGAGGGGAGTATTGGGCGCCATCGCCAAGGGCAGTCGGGAGGCCCAGACTCCATCCCGATAGGGCCGCTGTGGTCCCCACGCAGATGGGCGCGCCAGAAGTTTGGTGATTCGATCATGCTTATCGTTTCCATCTTTTGTATCATAGGAGGTTATTACTGCTTGATTGAGGCGGGTGCGCAGATCTCCCGTTGCTTCTCCAAAACAATCAGCACCATTCAAAAAGTTTCTCACCAGTTGATTAAATAAATCTGTAAGAAAAGTGCTTAGGGGATAAATAGTGCGGGAAGTCTTTAGGAAGTTTGCGGCCAACCATTCGTTAAGATATTGAGTGGCAATCGGCAAATCTCCCATGTTGATTAAAGAAAATTTATTAATGGCATCATCACGGGCGCTGCGCATTTCCATCGGCCCCAAAAGGACTCTAAATCTCGTAAACTGTTTATAAAACTTAACATAATCTCCGATCTCGCGCGCTACATCATCCGGATCTACCAAATGTTGTTCAACATGTTGCTTGAGTCCTGCACTTTTGGCTAGCAGTGTAGGCATCGTACTAAGAGTCACCTCTAGGTTTTCCAGAATTGTGTCCAACAAATCACTTACAAATACAAAGGAGATAGGAACGACTCCTGGGCCATCGTTGGGCGCGCTGTCTAGAATTTGATTGCGCTTCATGGCGCCACCCGCAAATTTCATGGCTGGCCCTTCACTTTTAAGTTTTTTAATGTCGGAAGTGCTGGCGCTTAACCATTTCAGTCGACCTCGATCCTGTAGTCTCTTAAATAGACTCGCGAGACTTTTTTGATTTTCACCTTGAATTCGCTTGTTTTCCTCATCACTAGGGGTGGTGGAATCACATTCAGTTTGGGCCTTCTTTTTAGACAAACGCCTGATGGTACGTTCAAGTTCTACTCCGGGATCAGAAAATACATTAAACTTAGCGTCTCCGTAAAACTCATCTACGTATGCAAGATAGGAGATAGTGAAAGTAACACGACCCATTTCGTCTAATTTAAAATCATGAGTCGTCGGGGTTAAATTAAGGGTAACATATGATTCAGAAATGGCGTTCATCAGATCGGTATCAATGTGAGAGGGCGCGCCAACGGCCTGGGGGTCTGCCCACCCTACCACAGCTTTAATGCGAAAGCGTAGTTCTTGAAGGTTTTTAATATGTTCTCTATATGCCTGTTTAGTCACGTTGTTGGAATCTACGGGGGGTGCAGGGGGCGGCGTCGCATCTTCGGCTGGGCCGCCCGTTTTCAGAGCCAAATCCACATATTTATATCCGCCACGATCTTTAAACAACTCATCTAAACTGTTCGCAAAAATAGTAAGTTCGGCCTTGATGCTTTTTTTAGCTGCAAAGGGATTATTGCCATCGTAAGTAAATTCAAAGTCTTTAAGGCCCACCCCAAATCCACGCCGTAATTTATTAGAAAAAATATCCTTTACATCGTCGGAAGTGGCGTATGAGCTAAAATTAATTTCTCGCTGAGTTTCTCCTCCTTTATCATCAAAAGTCACCTTATAAAGTCTGATACGAGGGACAAGGCTTGACACCTGGGCAGGCGACATATTAAAAAACGTAGCTTGATTTGGATTTTGAGTAAGCCGATTCATAAACGTAAACGGATCACAATCAGCCATCAAGCAGGCGTTGGAAGCATAAAAAGGAGCAGGACACTCCGGGAGCGGGCTAAGCCGGGTTACTACAGAGGCCGCCGATTCGTACTCCTTAGTACCCGTTTTTTTCTGTGTCGTCAACTTTCTTACCGTTTCCTGGGCTTTCGCCAGTTTCTTCTTATCATTTTTAGTAAGAGGTTTTGGAGGAGTTCCTCTTTTGCGACACGGAGGAGGGTTGGGATTAGGTTTGCCGGGATGCCAATAAGGTAATTTTTTAGGGTTTTGTATCTCTAAGTGTGTCTTTTTGAGAGTGGCCAACTCCTGTGCGCGCGCTAGCAAATAACATTGATGGCTGATAGTCATTTCTTTAATTTCGGATTTGACACCCTCGGTACCGCCGCCAACAGCCCCCATCAAACTATCTAGGCCGGTCATTTCGGCAAGTTTGTCAAGCCACTCTTCGCCCTTTTCAAGCGTCTCACCTTTCATCTCGGAAAACTGGTCTGCTAGATCGCTCCGGAGATCCTTGGTTGCATCTTTGGCATAATCTACAATTCCTTCCTCTTTGACCTTATCAAGTTGGGCTTCAAGCTGTTCTGCTTTCTCCTTCAGGCCGGCCAGCTTCAGCACGGCGTCGGCCTTCGCTTTGCCGACAGCTTGTTCTACCTGGCTCTGTGCGCTCACTGCCGAAGCCCACGCGCCTTCTAACTCCGCCTGTGCATCATCAATCATTCCCATATCTAAGCTATCCCCAATACACGCAGAGCGTCTTCTAAACTCAGAGGAATGCTAATTAAGTCCCCATTTTTAATGTCTACTTCGGTTGCGAACCCATTATACCACGCAATAATCCACCAATACGTAGGATCACCATAGTGTGTGTGAGCGAGCTTATAAAAACGATCTCCATATTTCCAAATGTATGTAGTGGAAGGTACTCCTATTCTATCATTAACAGATGGCTGGCGCATTACGGGCGTCTCATATTGACGAACCCCCTTTAGATCACGTTTGGTGCGCAAAAAACTATAGTATTCGCTACTATTATATAAAATATTGTATTTTCTGTATCTTGGCATTTTGTTTATCCTATTCCTTCAATCTTATTGGCTACATATTCAGCGCCGTAAGCAATTGCGGCCATTTCTTGGCGTCGTTCCGATGCTGAACTGCGCGAGTCTTTCTCCATTCGGCTTTTATCGCCATATGCGCCTCCGAATGCCCCCATATATCTGGCGCGCGCCTCATCTTCCAAAGCTTGTAAATATCTTCCATCAGTTTTCTTTTGATCTGCGATTATGGCGTCTACCGCGACTTTTCCGCCGTCGACCTCGACCGCAGTTCGTAGGCTTTCAGCCGGTTCATTTAAAATGACTCCATATGGGAAGGTATTGCTTCCTTGGCCAATACTAGCATTAGTTGGCGCGCCAAAACGTCTTAGTTCATCCCACCCCATTGAATGTTCGTGGAGAGGTGAAAAACTCAGATTAACATCAATCAACTTAGGAAGAACCGTGTTGGTGGCCTTTTCCAGAACACCTTCACTTTCAACATTATGGTTAACAACAAAACTTGTGATAGCACCCAGTAGACCTCCTCCTGAATCAGGAGAAGATAGATATTGATCATACATATCTTGGGACGTTTGAACTTGGCCCGGGAGACGTGGGCCGACCTCGTCTGCTGTATTTTTCAGCAAGTTCATGACTTTAATGCGCACGAGAGGAGACTGCGTAATTGTCTGAGCATATCTTACGTTCGTATAGGCCGGATATAGAAATTGGGCCACCGATGATACTTTCCCTAAATTTTCATAGGCCTCGCTTTCTGTACCGGCGGGAATCTTAAAAGCTAATGTCACCTTTCGGACAGTTCCTTTAAACAAATACAAAGGGTCGGGCCGTCCATATACCTCTTCAGATGCCCAGTTAGTGCTATAAGTTTCATTAAAAGCCGTGATAAAAGCTTTGAAAAAGATGGCTCGTCCTGTTGGGACATGCTGAAAGCTGATGACCATTTTATGAGCATTAGCATATGCATCAGAACCATCTACATAGTTAACCTCTTGGCCGCGTGCAAGTTGTGCTTTTTTGTAGCGCAAACTATTAAAAACTGAGTTGTAAGTATCATAGGTGTTTGACATGTTTTATTTCTTCCTTTTGCTTTCGGCTTTAAGTCTACTGATCATGGCCCGATCCTGAAAGCGCTTTGAATCAGCCAAATCTTTTTCTATACGCGAGGCATCCCCCAACTCTCCGCCGGCCCAACCACGATAGCGAGCACGGTATTCGTCTTCCAGTGCTTGCTGATACCAGTCGCTGTCTTTGGTATTCTCTAAAATATCCTTCAACTCTGCTTCTCCACCTTCCGTAGCCAGCAAAGCGGCCGTAGTCGCAGGATCATTTAAAATTACGCCATAAGGAAAGGTATTACTCCCTTTGCCCGATGGTGTGCCCGTGAACGTGCCGAGAGTTTGTTCTGGCAATCCGAAGCGCTTCTCGGCGTCCCACCCTAGTGGGTGTTCGTGAATTGGCGCAAATGTTATGTTTACATCAATTAATTTGGGAAGAATCGTATTGACGCCCTTTTCCAAAACTCCTTCTTCGTTTAAGTTATGATTAATAGCAATATTTTCTACCACCCCCAAGAGACCTCCGGCTGAAGCAGCATCCGAAGTATAATTAAAATAAAAAGTGCGAGAGGTTTGATACTGGCCCGGTAGACGAGGAGCATAATGGTTCGCCGTAGTTTGAAGAAGGTTCATAATTTTAATGCGGATAAGGGGCGATTGAGTAATAGTGGGTGTTCCCTGTATATCAGTATAAGAGGGATACATAAATTTCGCCAATTTTGAAACTTTTCCTAAGTTTTCGTATGCTTCGCTTTCAGAGGCTGCTGGTATTTTAAAGGCCAACGTAATTTTGCGCGTAGTGTTTTTAAATACCAGAGAAGGATCGGTGCGGCCGTATATCTCTTCGCTAGCCCAGTTGCTAGTGTAGGCTTCGTTAAAAGTCGTAATAAAGGCCTTAAAAAACACAGAACGTTCGGTCGGCGCATGTTGAAAGCTGATGACCATCTTATTGACATTAGCCATCAGATCGCTAGCGTCTACATGAGAGGTGGCGGTTTTCCCTAGAGTATTTGGGCCTGCACCACCAAAAAACGGCTCTTGTTCTACTTCGGGTCTAAACTCGCTAGTGTGATACTGTTCGCTATTAAATATAGCATTGTATGCATCGTATTTGTTAGCCATTTACATTGCCCCCTCGATTGCTTCACGCACCACTTCTCCAATGGTGTCGAGCACCCCTTCACTTAAGAACCGCCGGGTTTCCTCGGCATCCATTACTATTTTAACGGTTTGGGTGGTAGCTGGATTAATCTCTTTGACCAACATTGGGAAATCTTCGGAGTAGCCCGCATATTCCCCCTCTTCTTCAACCTCCTCTTCTTCTCCGCCGCCGGCAACTCCGCCCGTAATTAATGCTGCTCCTAAGATACCTGCTAATTTAGTTGCGTCAGTTGTTCCGAAGCCGGATAATTCTGCCTTCAATTGGCTGACCGCGGTGGCCACTTCGTCTAGTCGTGTAGCTCCGTCGATCAGCCACCATACACTATCGGTAAATTGAGCGAGAAGGGGAATCGTTGGACCTAAGAATCTAAGGGCCAAGCCCAAAAGGCCAAAGGCGAGGGCCATGGCGCCAGCGGCGGCCGCGGCCAAAAAGCCATCGCCCGCAATTGTACCCAGGGGCACAGCAAAGGATGTCAATGACTCTGTATGAGCACCCAGATATTCAGGGTTGATAACTTCAAAAAGCCTCGTAAAGGAATCTACTATCGTCGAAATTCCTTCAGCCATTATCTTCACAGCGAAGCCGGCTGCCACAAAGGCAGCCCCCATAACAGCTACAGCCCCAATCGCAGGTGTGAGTTTTCCTCCAATTGCGCCAAATGCTATAAAGGCGACCGTTATAATCCCTAAACCGATTCCCAATTTCATTATAATATCATTGATAAATTCCATCTCATCTGAATCGAGCCCAGAAACCGAACGAATGAGTTCTGCGAATCCTATTGCCATTTGACCTAAAGATAGCGCGACCCCAGAAATGGCGGCTCCCAAGGCAATAGCCTTAATAGCAAATGAGCCCGCTGCCGTGATGGCCTCCCCCATCGCTACGACGCTCTCCTCTGTGGTTTTGGTTTCCTCTGATTGCCAGAAAGTTAACAACTTCCACAGACCAACAGCTATGAATTTAACTGCATTAAACGCTGCCATCGCGACCGTGGCCAATATTGTAGCCACTTTCCACGCTACCATAACGCCAACCACCACCAGTGCAATGGTCGCAATTCGTTTAAGGAGCGCAGGATTTTGGCGCAACCAGCCAACAAAAGAGCGCATTGCATCAATCAGGGGCATAAATACTGGAATCATATCGAGGAACAGGTTTTTAAGCTGATCTTGAACGCTCTGCATTGCCGCGGCTTCTTCGCGCATCTTGCGATAGTCCTCTTCGGTCTTTTGCACCCCCATCCCCAAAGAGTCTAAATCTCCGGAGAGTGCGGCTGCGAGTTCCGCTTCATCCTTAAGTCCCAATTGTTGAGTGTAGAATTTCTTTTGATAATACGACATGGAATCAAAGCTCATGCCGGCGTCCATGATGGAGTTACGAATCATCTTAAATCGTTCCACGGGATCGGTTTCCATCATCAGATCCATAGCATTGACCATGTTCCCGCCAATGGCCGCATTGAGCATTCCGGCTTGCTTAGCTGCACCTTCAAATGTATCAAATTTTCCTGTGATGTCTAAGAGGCGACCAACTTCGATACCAGTAATCTTAGAAACGCGCTGAAGATCTTTAAAGACCCTTACACCATCCTTTCCAAATTTGGCCAAAGAGCCGCCGGCAGCTTTAAAGTCAGCCATCATCTTTTGTGGTGCTACGCCAATAGATTGCGCATAGGTAACCATGCCGGTGGCCGCTTTGGACGCGTCCACCCCTGACAATCCCATTGCCTTGGTCATATTCTGGATTGCGCCGGCTGCGGCCGCGTTGGATACTCCAAATTCACCAAGCACAGCTACCGTTTTTGCTATCTCGCCGCGGGCTTTGGGGGAAATCATCGTAAAATCAGTATAGGAATTAAAAAGGGCAGTTGTGGCGCCGCTGGCTTCTTGCATGCTGACGCCGGCCAACCGTGTTGATTCATAAACCCCCGTAACTTCGCGCGCAAAGCTCGCAGACGCGCCGGTGGTCTTTCGGAACTTGGACTCCATCTCATCCGCCGCGAAGGCTAGCCCGATTACAGCATCAATAAAGCCTAAAATAGTATCCGTGGCAAATGTTTTAACAAAGGCTGTCATCGCTGGGATGCCGCCCTTTACGGCATCCGTTAATTTAAGAAAATGTGAGGTAGATAGAAGGGTGTTGTTGGCGTACTCGCTAGCCCAGATGCCGGCGGGCGAAAGTGCTGTAGCTAAATCTTGCGCAGCTTTAACAGATTGCTCAAGAGAAACGTGGGTAGCCTCAATTTGCTTCGCTACTAGCTCTGCTTCTTCCTTCTGTCTCTCCAGGTTTTTGATCTGTTGCAGTGACTGCTTAGAGACATTCCCTGAAAGTTTGGCCTTCTTTTGAAGAATCTCGACTTGCTTACCAAGAACGTTGGCTTCTTGTTGTGCTTTGAGAAATGCGCCTTCTTTAGACTTGGCTGTCTTCTCATACATCGCCAACAGCTTTTCTTCGGCGGCTAACTGTTGATGGAGTACCTCAAGACTACCTTTACCGGATTTCTTCGCCACAGCCTATTCTCCTCTCGTCTCTTTTAAATAGTTTACTATCAAAAAAGATAAAGCTTAGCCACCCTTATCACCACCACCAAATGTTTGCATTGCCGCCATATTAGGCGGAAGGGCAGGCTGGTTGTGGCTGCTTAGAGTTTGGGTACTCGATCCGCCCTGACCACGAGAGGCGCGTTCGCTCGCTTCTCGCTCATCCTCTAATTGGCGCAACAGCCGTTTAATAAACCACAATCGTAGTCCCACAGGAAGATTATAGGCTTCACTAAATGACCAGCCACCCGCATATTTTAGAAAGAAGAACTGTTCATACACGCTCTCCATGTAATCATCGGTCAGGCCAAAAAAAGTCCGCGTTGAGCGGAACCTCCATGTCTTCGGCATATTCACACTCGGTGCAAGCAAAGTGTTGGGACAAATCAACATTGGGGGCAGCCAGTCGGTAAGCATGCCGAAGATGACGCGCATCCATGGTAGGAATGTTGGCAATTAAATAATTGATCGCATCTGCAGATGAATCATCGTTCACGGCCACCACCATATTAAAGAGCGAGCGCGTAACTGCACGTTCGTGCACCTTTTGCTTGCGATCTTTTTCCATGCCAGCTACTAATGCCTTCTCATCCTTGCCGGTCATCAACTTAAAGGTTACTGTAAGTTGTGTACGCGGCAGCGTAACATTAAAGGTACCATCTTGATTATTTGCCACTTCCAAATCGGCAGCGTCGCCGCCGGCATAAATGCTGGCTGTTTGTAAATCAAAAGTATGCTCTACCATAGTAGCACACTGGGGGCATGTCACCTTGGTTGGGTACTGACTACCATAGCCTGAGATTCGGGTGGCAATAATAACTGCGTTCCGGTCTCCAACTAGTAAGGAGTCTGGGTCGATGCGCTTATCTACAATAATATTTGCGATTACACGATCAATTGCTACACCCTTCTTAAGAAGAGTGCGCGATGTGAGGATATCTTCCTCTTTGGCCGTCATTTGCCGAATTTCAATGCTATCAGCACCACAAAGAGGGTGACCCTCTCCGTAGAATTTGCCTTCTGACGGGAGTTCTACAAACTCGGTCGGAATGACGAAAGAAAACCCACTGGAATCCCCTGCAGCTTGTGCTTGCATAACGGGGAGCGGTGGGTTTGTATCGGGTTGTTGAACGCCTCCTAGGCGATCCTTATTTCTAGACAATATACACCTCTATTTTATCTATACAACGAAGAATTCGTTACCACCACCAGCGATTGCCACTGATGAGTTGGCCGTCTCTACTCTCGCCCAATCGTATTTGAGAGTCACAGACATTTCAATTAAGTCATCTTCTCCGTATGCCAACTCGCCGTACTTAACTTCTGTAATAAAAGCGTTCCATAAGGTCCAAGTGTCTACTGGGGCGCCTTGTGCATCGATTTGCGTAATAATTACTGCTCCGAGTGCTCCGGCGGCCTTTGCCTTTGACATTGTCGTTAGAGACGTCGCATTGGTTGGCGGAGAATATCCTGATTGTACCACAATGTCTGAAAGAGTTGCAGTCATATCTGGATTAACAGGATCAACAAGAGTAAGAGTAATATCCTGCCACGTTACGTTGCCCGGATAGAAAAACGTGTGGTTGAGATACTTGTGCTCGGCCGCGTTAATTTGAAAGCTCGGCTTTGTAACTGTTTTGGCATACCACATAGCGGCGCCTCCAGTAGCGCCGGCATCAATACCTTGAAACTCTACGCTAAATCTAAACTTACGCTTAGGATCTTTAAGTTGTGAATTCTCACCAAAATTTTCTGACCAAAATGGCATTTGTTAGGTACTCCTGTTGTTGCTCTATTTTTAATTAGTATAGTTCGGGGAAAAACCCCTATATCTTTTAGTCGTCGAAGGACGCTCCCGTGGACATGATAACAAAGTCAATTGCGATGTATTCGATGGCGCGCGCAGGTTTGATCATAATCTTCGCATATAGAATGTTCTGATCAATTAAGTCGGGCGTCGTCGTGGATTCATCTAAGACTAACTTATAATCTGTAATTCCAAAACTGGTTTTAACGTTAGCTAAGAAGGGCTCAACTAACGACTTGAATCGGTTCCACGTGGCTTGCACATTCTGTTCGAAAAGAATTTGTGTTGAGAGGATAGAAATCTGCTTCTTCAAGTAGATTACCAGTCTCCGTACATTAATTCTATCCAGCGCCGATCTCTTCTCCTGTAAGGTCTTCTGACCAAATACCACAATACCTGTGGAAGGGAAGGAAGCGATGGGGTTAATGGCTGCTTCGTATAAATCGTCTCGCTCGTCGGGAGATAGCTTCTCGGTCACCCCACTAATGGGAATGCCGGCGGCGCCCTTAGTAAGAGAGCCGCGGTTAAAGCCGGCTGGAGCAAACCAAATCTTGGACTTGCTTTCTGAACTGGCGAGAACGCCCATCATGGCTACAGTGGGTGGCACCCAGAACTGCTGTCCGGTAGCCTCGTCCGTCGTTTGAACCCACGGATAGAAGGTGCAACCGTAACTAGAGTCGATTCGGCGATCTTTCACTGCGATGGCTGCCTGCACGGGGGTGGTACCAATACGGGCCTGCTTGGTGCTCTTGTAAGCCTCATGAGGCGGGATGTAAACATTGGGAAGATCAATGAGGGCCAACGCGTCGGCACGATCTTCGCATACATTAACCATATGAGTGGTCAAACTGGCCAGCGTAAGACCCGGGGCACTCAAAAGATTCACGTCCACTGCTTCCGGATCGGATACAGTGTCGATAGCCCTCTTCCATGTATAAAAGGCATAATTATTGGTGTTTGTACTGGATGCATCCATCCCATCATTATACATGGGATCGGGCTTCGTAATGTCAAAGCCATCAAAGCCGCCCCAGAAAGGCGCAGTAAACTTGTTATACTCTGCATCTAGAATGTCTCGGTAAGAGCCTGAAGTGTATGATCTTGACTTCTCATCTCCTCGTGTGGTCTCCGAAGCACGAGACCCGGAAAGATAATAGAAGAAGTTGCTTGATCCACTTTGAACTACATCGTCCAAAGAGAACATATAGCCCCAGCGATCAATTCCACCGCCCGGCGTGGAGGTTGTGGGGTCCGCAGGAATGTTCGTGTCCCACAGTCGGAGGGGTTCGAATGCACTCCGATCAGATCGGGTGCTTGTGCGCGTTCGTGTGGTGCTAAATCCAAAATATGCATTGGTGGGGTCGCTTAAGCCGCCGTCAGATGCTGACAACCGCAGTCGGTCTCGGGGAAACAGCAGCGATGCTGTAATCCACGATCCATATCGGCCATCATTGTCGGGGCCGGGCCAGTCGCCGCCGTGGGCCGCGTTGTTGGTCTGGTCGCCACCACCAGAAACTATTAGCTGGCATCGATAGCTGCCGCCGGCGGTACCCAAAGCTTGTAGGCCAGATCGTGCGTATGAACCAGACTCCTTGCCCAAAGCAGTATAGGAAGGGCCGCTGGTGCCGCTTAAGTCAGTAAACTTGGGCGGCCCAAAATAGCCAAATGGTAGGAAAGTCGGGTCTGTGGCGCCCGCTTCGACGTCGGCGTTCATTTCAACATACACAAATTTAGAGTTGTTGGGGTATTCGCCGTAAAGCCGCAAACGTCGCTCACTTTCGGACCATGATGTATATTGATCTCCAATCTTTCGTGCCACAAAGTTGGGAGAAGTGGGATCCAGATTGCAATTATCAAAACGTTCCAATACAATGACGTTTCCATCAGTGTCGGTAAACTGTCGTAATACTACAGAAAAAGTACCATATTGATTGGCTGTCGTCGTGGAGACTCTAATTTTTTCAATTGAAACTTTAACATTCTTGTGCAACCATTCGCCGTGGCCGCGGCCCTTAAGTCGGAAAAGCTTCTGCTGGCTTGATGCTACATAAGCAGCCGGTAAACCAGCGTCCTGGGAAATAAACCACCCTGCTACGGCTTCGCGCGCATTAAGTCCTTTCATGTACTGCGGGCCCACGGTGCTGGCCATCGAGGATCCGGATGCAATAGCAGTCAAAACACCTTGAAGGGCGTCGGTGGTAGTTAAGCTTCCCAGCGTCCACCTACAATATTGTTCGAATGTCTCCCCTAACCAATAATTTGTTTGTGCTTGAGAGGGAAAGAAGTTGCTCGCTGTTAAATTACCAAGTTGGGGGCTCGTGTTAAAGCAATTGCGAATAAAAGTTTGTTTAGTGTCGTCCATGCTAAACGCTACACTGGCGGTTTGATTAGGCATAGTATGAAGGAGAATTTTAAATTCATTAGTAGTGGCCATCTGTCCCAACATCTTCCCGATGCCACTGCTAATACCGCCGCCCTGGTTATCCCCGGGGGCACTTCCGGTGGGTGTGATGCCACCGCGCGCCGTGCCGCTAAGATAAATCGAACCACTATCTAGGTACCAAATAGCTGCTAAGCGTCCTCCGCGTGTCTCGCCGGTTTGTTCTTGCAAACCAGAGCCCGACGGGAACAGCCACAAGCCATATGCACCACCATTTCGGTTGCTTGCGCCGGCTGGGTCATATCCAGCCGCATTCTGCTGAGTCTGCCAGCCTGCTAGCCCTCCGGGTTCGGTGATGGTAGTGTCTTGGTGTCCCAGAAGGCGCACGTATGTGAGGGGCGCGACATTGGCTCTCAAAAAGGCCTTGGCTGCATAGCCTCCATACATAGTGGAAGCGGTGTTTCCATCGCGATATACATCAGGCGCTCCGCCACCTGGAACCGTTTCGCCAAACATTGTTACAAATTCTGAATAAGATTGTACTTTAACAGGTTGCATCGCAATACCGCGCCGGGCACGACCTACAACAACCGGCCCAATCGCTTCTGCCGATTTGGGAATAAAGGAATTATCTATTTCGTGAATAAAAACCCCAGGAGAGACGAATTTAAAGCTTTTAACTGACATGTGAAGTTTATCCTTGTTGTATATTAACCAGTGGTTGAGTGAGCCCTATAATCTGCTTAGTCTTAGTCATCAAATGACGCTCCAGTGGAGGCAATGACGAAGTCAATAGCAATATATTCAATAGCTCTAGCGGGCTTAATCATAATCTTAGCATAGAGAATATTTTGATCGATAAGATCCGGAGTTGTTGTTGTTTCATCAAGAATCAACTTATAATCCGTGATACCAAAGCGCGTCTTGACATTTGCCAAGAAGGGCTCGATAAGAGAGCGGAATCTGTTCCATGTTGCTTGCACGTTTTGCTCAAAGAGAATTTGTGAGGCGAGAATAGAAATTTGCTTCTTCAAATAGATGACCAATCGGCGTACATTAATTCTGTCTAGCGCTGATTGCTTCTCTTGAAGCGTCTTTTGTCCGAATACCACGATTCCCGTGCTGGGGAACGATGCAATCGGGTTAATGTTAGACTCGTAAAGGGTGTCGCGGTTCTTAGATGTCAGGCGCTCGGTAATTCCCGTTACCGGGATACCAGCTGCACCTTCCGTCAAGCCGCCGCGATTAAATCCAGCAGGAGCAAACCAAATCTCGGACTTGCCTTCAGAGCTAGCGAGTACGCCCATCATAGCCACAGAGGGCGGAATCCAAAGCATCTGACCTGTGCCTTCATCCCGGGTCTGAACCCATGGGTAAAAAGTGCAACCATAGCTAGAGTCGATTCGGCGGTCACGCAAGGAGCGCGCTGCGCCCGCTGGTGTCGTGCCGACCCGGTCTGCCTTGGAAGAGTAGTATGCCTCTTGAGTGGGAATGTAAACATTGGGAAGATCAATGATAGACAAGGCGTCAGCCCGATCTTCACACACATTCACCATATGCGTCGTCAAATCTGTCATCGTAAGGCCGGGCGCTACGAGCATGTTCATGTCCACCGATTCAGGATCGGACACAGTGTCGATGGCGCGCTTCCATGTATAATACTCATAACTGGTAAACCCGGTGTCGACACCGGCCGTCATACCTTGGTTATACATCGGGTCGGGCTTCGTGATGTCGAAGCCATCAAACCCTCCCCAGAAGGGAGCAGTAAACTTGTTATAGCCAGCATCCAAGAGATTCTTGTAAGAACCAGACGTATAGGACGTTTCCAAGGCGCGTGAGCCTGACTGATAATAGAAGAAGTTGGTTGAGCCACTTTGAACCACATCGTCAAGCGAGAAGATATAACTCCACCGGTCTACACCGGGGGTCGCCGTTGCGGTGGTGGGATCGGCCGGAATATCGGCGTCCCACAGTCGGAGGGGTTCGAATGCACTCCGATCAGATCGGGTGCTTGTCCGAGAGCGCGCTGTGCTAAAGCCGAAGTAAGCCCTTGTCGGGTTGCCAATTCCGCCGTCGGAAGCCGACAGTCTAAGGTTGTCCTTGGGGAAAAGGAACGAGGCTGTGATGAAGGCCCATGAGCCGCTGGTAGTCTGGATGGCGATGGTCGAGCCTGTGGCGGTGCACACCATGCCCACTATACCGGCTGCCGGGTTGTCGGCGGAAACTCCCCCCGAAACAAAGTTTCGAGAGAACTCATATCCTTTGCCTAGGTTTCCTCCTGCGATTTGGGCGGCGGCGCGCACATAGGAAGCCGAAATATTTGCTGAATGTGCCCCATCAATGGGATATGCTCCCATGCTAATGGAACCAGTTCCCCATGCGCCACTTAGATCGGTAAATTTGGGGGGACCGAAATAGCCGAAGGGAAGAAGACTTGGGTCGGTTGCTCCAGCTTCTACATCAGTGTTCATGTCCACATAAACAAATTTAGATTGGTTAGGATAGTCGCCATATAGCTTCAATCGCCTAGAAGTGGGATCCCAAGAGGTGTATTTGTCTCCTATCTTCTTGGATATAAAGTTAGGAGAAGCTGGGTTAAGAGTGCAATTATCGAAGCGCTCTAACACCACCACACTGGAGTCAGTATCAGTAAACTGGCGCAACACTACAGAAAAGGTGCCATATTGGCTGGATAGCGTAGTGGAAGCACGAATCTTTTCAATAGAAACTTTAACATTCTTATGGAGCCATTCCCCGTGTCCTCTACCTTTAAGGCGGAACAGTTTTTGCATGTTCTGGGGCAAGTAGGAAGCGGGGGCTTCTGTATCTTGCGAGATAAACCAACCAGCTACCCCTTCCCGGGCGTTCACACCCTTCATATATTGTGGCCCGGTGCCGGTGCCCATCCCAGATCCAGAAGCAATTCCAGTGAGTACTGCCTGTAACTGCTCATTTGCAGTGAGGCTGCTTCCCAACGTCCATCGCAAATCTTGTTCGAAGGTTTCGCCTAGCCAGTAATTAACTTCGCTATTGGCGGGAAAGAAACTGCTTGCATTGGAGTTCCCCAATTGTGGATTGGTGTTAAACTTCTTGCGAATAAATGTTTCTTTGGTGTCATCGAAACTAAACCGCACACTAGCGGTGCTGGCCATGCTGGGTCCGGTGATCAATACATTAAATTCATTAGTCGAAGCTATCTGCCCTATCATTTTGCCGGTGCCTGTTACATGATTCAAGGTGGGGCCTGTTACATCCCATGGGGCAGGCCTGCCGTTTCGAATTGCGCCACTTAATGCAATCGAGCCACTATCAATATACCAGATGGCGGCGAGGTGTCCTCCGCGTGTCTCGCCGGTTTGTTCGTCCCAGGCAGTTCCTGACTTGAAAAGCCAGAGCCCGTACGCGCCGCCATTAGCTGCAGCATTGGTGCCGACGTTGTTCGCAGTCTTCCATCCTGCTAGAGCATCTGCAGACGCATTGTTGTTAGCGGCCTGATGGCCCAGAAGACGAATATAGGTGAGGGGAGCGACGTTCGCTCGCAAGAAAGCTTTTGCGGCATAAGTGCCGTACATGGGAGATGTAAAGTTTCCATCGCGGTAAACATCTCCGCTACCTCCGCCCGGTACGGTATCTCCAAACATCGTCACAAAATCCGAATAGGACTGTACTTTGATTGGCTGCATCGCAATCCCGCGGCGCGCCCTTCCTACAACTACCGGGCCAATCGCATCGGCCGTCTTCGGAATGAAGGAGTTGTCTATTTCATGGATAAACACCCCAGGAGATACAAATTTAAAGCTTTTAACTGACATATTGAGTTTATCCTTCTTAAAATCCCACTAAAATGATGGTACAATCATTAATTAAATAGTATTTTTAATTCCAAAAGGCGCGCCTTTGGCAAAGAAATGTAGGCATGCACTTCAGGATGTCTCTCCGAACAAATTAGGGAGACCGGCAGGTAAAACACTTTCGGATGGAAAGGCGTACTCTACGGTGTTTTCGTCAATACGCACTATAGGCCGATCATCATCATCTCCTTCGCCGATTAGATAACCCAAGACCCGAATATTTATATCAGTGTTATATTGTCGAGATTCTTCTTCTAAATTGGCAATGTTGTTGGAATGGGTAAACTCTTGTTCTATAAAAGCTTCGTAAAGATGCCCATTGCGCTTTAAAACAAAAGAATTGATCTGTCCTGTTCTTGTGACGAACGGCGTAACCAGTTCATTCATCTGTTGTTGATACTCGGTCTTAAGCACTATCTTATAATTCACATTAACATACACGGGAATGGGAATTGATAAAGATTGAATGACAATTTTCTTATTAATGCGCGGATAATAAGGCTGCGCTTTCCCTGTGAGGTTTCGGCGTTGTCCCTCAACCCGAGCAAAGTTTCGCGTCTTATCTGCAACAATACGCTTGGCGATAACCCAGCGACCTGGGCGTCCATCGCGATTTTTCGAATAAACTTGTGCCTGAAAGCCTCCCTTTTTGTTGGGGTCTTTGGTCATACCAGTGCGCTCAATACTGAGAAGCGGCAATTTAAGCGCGCCCCCATCATCCCTTAGTCCTAGATCATTCTTAATTTGATAAGATCTTTCGGGAGTTTGCCACAACACCGGAACATCGATGTGCCCCTCGTTGGTATTGGCAAATGGTTTGATGCTTTCTTTGAGCCACGAGACCATGGCATAATCAATAGTTTCAATTGTAGACGCAAGTATCCCAATTTCACGCAAAGATGCGGTATCCATGCCTTCAGGCAATTGAGCAAAATCAAAATTATCAGGTAGCATCGAATAGTCCCTTTCTGGCGCGCTTACAAATAGCGGAAATTTCAAAGCCGTGGGCTACTTGGCCGAATAACTTGGACTCTTCTGTCAATTTAACAATCTCATAGTAATAATCACCGTACAACACAAAGTCCCCTTCTCGAACATACATATCTTGGTCTTCTTCCAATCGTCTTTTATGAAAGTGGACGAGGATCTCCCAACTCTTGTCAAGGCCTGCATTTTCCATATAGAAGGTGGAGAAATCTGTCCACTCTACGAGAGCATAGACACGTACCGGCGGTAAAAACGTTTTATCTGTCGCTTCGCCGTATAATTCGTGGAAATCGGTTCTTTCCATATCAATCGGATAATATAAAATTTGTTGGCCAATGATGTTCTCAATAAGTTCGTCATTGACTTGCTTAACCAGATCGCGCTCTTTCTTTCCGAGAAAAAGGGGGGGAGGTGGGCTCTTGGGTCTTTTCCATTCATCTGACATTTAATGTTATCCTACAAATATGGGTACAGGCGTATTTTTAAATAGGGCGGTTGCTGCGTCCGCTTTTTCACTGTCTCTCTTGACCAACTCAGTGTACTCCATCTCTGCCAGCATCTCACGTAGCTTATCTTTTAATTCTGCTTGTTCTTCTTTTGCTTGCGAAAGCAATTCGGAATGGTTTAAGGTAACACTTTCCCCCGGAATGGGAATGGTGGTAAACTTTCCTCGAATTTGGCCCAACATCTCCTTACAGAGCGCTAGGGAATATTTGCGAATCCACTGTTTACCCATGGAGTTAATGTTTTTGTAGGGAATATTATCAAAAGGCATCGTATTCATATTATTAATGCCCATAATCCCTCCTTGATAACGGGATTCGTCCTCCTCCCAAGCATCGTTTTGGACATAAAACCTCACCCATATTCGATCTAAGGCGCCAAAGTCCCAATAACTCGGATTGGGATATAATCGTAGGTTATTGTTGATTAACTCATATGAATAATGGGATGTTCGCGTATACAAGGAGTCCTCATACATGATGGCTTGCATTTTATTCTGCCAGGTGGGTATTATCTCAAAAGTAGCATCATCGGCATATTGACCGTATGTTGAATAGTTGCCCACAACTCCAATTCCTCCATAATATCCGTAAAATCGCCACATAGCGCGTGGGGATTTATAAAAGACCTGTGTAACAATAATTCGCTTGTTTTTCACTTTTCCTGCATATGATACAGAGTTACCAGCGTCGTCCGCGCCGGAGGAAGAGGCACTTTCAACGATTTCTTGCAAATCGTAATCCTGCCGATTTTGGGATGGACTAAAGGAGGCTGAATATTCGGTAATCGTGCCACCAAATCCTGATGCTGCCGCGGTACCATCCCCTGTTTTGCGGGCGTAAGAGAAGTAAAAGCGCGGATACTTCAAATTAGAACCACTTGGGCCCGACGTGATTTCTCCATTATAGTTAAATGTCCCCGTTTGGGCGCCGAGCACATCCCCAATTGAATTTTTGGCTTGATGCAAGTTAATGATATACGAATATTCTAATACAGCTTCTTCATAAGCCGCATACACATTTGCAGGGGTTAATTCAATGTCTACTACATCACCACCCAGCTTCTTATATACATACGCAACCTGCAGGGCTGCCCCTGTTAAAAACAGGTGGGATCCAGTGTACACTCCAAATGGTACGGAACCCCTCACCACTTTGGCCGCGGCATTTGAGCCGTAGGCACCGCTAGCGGGCAAAATAACTGAGCTATTCTCAGATTTGGGGTTTAGGTTGGTGGGCATCGACGCAGTTCTCCTCTTCGTAATTAGTCTCTACAAAACAAAACCCCCAGACATGCTGGGGGTCTTTTTCTCTATAAAACCATTACTGGATTTTAGTTTTAACGGTTTTCTTTAAAGTGCGCCCAACTTTGCTCTTTTTGGTGACGGGCTTTTTTGGAATAATGACTTTTGGCGCTTCAAGCGTCACATTGGCCACTACCTCCTCTTCTACCACTGTTTCAGCCTTGACGGCTGAAACGCTGGTCGGAACTACGTCCACTACCTGATTGGCGGTGCGTGCCTTAAGCTTCCACTCTAACCTTCTACGGGGGTTCATAAGATGTCTCCTTTAAAGTAAGTAGTTTTAAAATTCTCGAAAACAAAAATCTCAAAAATTGTAGGCGAAAAAAATTTGGGAGATCGACATTTTTGAAGTTTTGCTCTCCAAGAGAAAAACCCCCCAACCCAGAAGGGAAGGGGGGAAAATTAAGAAACTTTTTTAGCTTATGCTGGAGCAGCACTTCCGTAATATTCAATAGTTACGAGAACAGAGCCAGCAGTAATAGCTGCTGTGCCGTTACCGGTACCATCGTTACAGACCATTACCGAGGTCTTTGCTCCGACATCCGCATAGTCACTAGCGCTGGATACACCAATTTCTGTGTCACCGGCGGCGCCACCAGACGAAGCGATGAGCGCTCCAGAGCCTCTACCAGCACCGACAAGTTCTGTCGCCGATGTGGCCGCGGTACCGCGAACGGTGTCCGCCGTTGCCGAGAGAACCAACGAGCACAAGAATGTACCTACATTGGCCACTTCTGTGACGGTAATCGCTGCGGAAACAACCTTGGCATTTGCTGGCAGTGTTTTACTCAAGTAGCAGATCATACCCTGATCGTTTGCTGTGGAAGCCCCAATCAAGGTGACCTCCTCTTGGTAAATGTGATAGCCAGCGGCTTCAGAAGCCTTTCGTAAGGCGAAATTGCCAGGAGTACCTGTCGAAGCAGTCGTTGCGGCTGCATCTCCAGCTCCGCCTACGATGAAATCTTTAAGCGTTGACGCATTAAGATCCAGTTCTCTTTTTAAATTCTGAATTAATGCTTGGGTTCTCGCCAAGCCTATTCTTTTTGTTCCCATTTTTAAAACCCTCCATTTATGTGTTTATAATTTAGGTGAGACAAAAGATATACTCCTGCCTCACATATAAATAGTCTTATACACAAAGAAGACCCCCTCCCTTTTCGGGGAGGGGGCTTTCTGTGTCACGTTTAGCCGTGCTTTTTACCTAATATATATCAAATGTTTATCTATTAGGATGTAGCTCCAGCTTGACCAAGTAGACCCTGTACGATAACAATACCATACATATCAGGTCGCACCATCTTCTTCGCGTAACGCGTCATGACTCCCTTGCGGGGCACGAAGTCTTCCGGTCCAAAGATTGTGGGTGTGGTCTGCAGTGGCACGTACGGTGCGTACACGTAGCCGCTTTCGAGGAAGCTACTACCACGCCTACCGACGAGAACAACACTCCGTGGGAAGTAAGGATCAACGTAAACGTCGAACTTCTTGGTCAAGGAACCAACCTTAACCGCCCCAATAGAGCCCGTCTCATCATCAGCCGTAACTGATGCACGGAAACCAGCGGTGAACTCAAGGACATTGGCAACTTCAGGTCCGCAGACGATGAAGTTAGCTCCGCCACGTAGAGTTTTACGATGGATTTGCGCGGACACATCATTGATGGTCTCTGCAAGAGTCTCATACCACTCGGAAACCGTACCGGTGAAGTCAGGAGCAGCCGAAGACGCTCCAATTTCTTGACCATTTGTACGGTTCACGAAGAGACCCGGTGAGCGTGACCAGTAGTACGTAGCCGCCTTAGCACCGACAATAAGATCCTCAAGGATCTCACGATCAATCTCAAGAGCAATTTGCTCAGAGAGAATGCTAGTTAGCTCGACCTCGGCATCAAGGTTGTGGTAGGCGTTGAGGTCTTGACCCAACTCCGGTGTCCACTTAGCCTTCAGCTTCTTGGTCATCGCGGTGACAGCCACGGAATCGACTTTGATATCGATCTCGGGGATGCGCGAGTTACCTTCCAGTCCCCACTCCGTCGTACCAATAACAGAACCAAGAGCAGTGCTCGTGGTAAAGTTGTCATCAATCGGAATCCGCAGGAAGGCGTCCGAAGATGTGATACTCTGAACACACTGCTGACAACCGTTAACGGGCGACAGTCCTACAGTACCACTCAGGTTTGCAAAAACCATGGTGATCTTATAGGCTGCATTACTCGGATCCTCAGTAGCCGACCCACTAGAAACTCTAGTGCAACGACGAATGAGGTTACAAGTAAGGTTTGCTGCTTCGCCCGATGTGAACGCTTGGCTAGCCAAAGAAATAGCAACCAAGTTATTGACATTGAGCTGCTCAAATTGGCCGGCGCTTGAACCAGTGGCTTCGACAACAATAACAGAAGAACCCGAAAGATCAACATCATATTGACAAAGTGAATCAAGCGTTGCCTGATTCCCAGCACTAAGAGCGTGAGGTTGTGTACCGGCCCCAGAACCAACTGCACCAGATGCTATAATAACCAAGTCGCTGCCGGCTTGAGCCCATGAACCCGTTGGAGATGCATAACCGTTGTTGAGCGCATACGGCCCAGCTTCGGCGTTATCTCCAGAGAGGGTCACACCACCCGTCAACTGAGAACCAATCCGTCCGCCACCGTATAGCGACTGCTCTGCAGCCGTCCAACCGAGACGAGGGAGGCCTGCACCATCCGTAGAGGTGGTGAAGTCCAGGAAGAAGATAAGCCCACTAGGTAGACTCATCGGCTGAACACTAACGAGATCGTTAGCGATCAGCCCAGCGAAAACGCGACGGACGATGGGGAATGCGACGGCCGCAAAGCCTTCAACATCACCAGCGCTCATTGTGCTGCTTTCGCGTAGTAGCTCTTTCGCTTGATTCTCAAGCAAACGAGCCATTGTGTGTCGGGAACGTTCCTTACCTAAACCTTCGAGAAGTCCAGTCTTTTCCCATTTATTTAAGAGCGCACCACCTTCGGTGCGCATGTCGCGATTAACAATACCTTCTGTTAATCGATCTACAATACCAGCCATTTGTTATACCTCCTATAAATGTTTTTGTATATTTTGGCATTAAATAATGCCAGCTAGTTTTTTCATCCTCTCCGTTGCCGGATCGGATGTGTGCTTCTCTTTACGAGTTGCACGAATAATCGAGGATGGACGATTGATAACTTCGCTCAGTGATTGTGGCCCACGCTTTGGTGTAGACTCCACTGTGCTTTGAAGCGTTTCATATATCGTTTTCGCCTCTCTTACTGAACCAGCTTTCGAAATAGCATCGGCAATCTTATCTTTTTGCCGCTCATTTAAGGAGGTATTTCTCAAAACACGGTTCGTGTAAAGCAAACGAGCATTGGAAAGATTTACATCATGTAAATTCTCCTTTAACTCTTGAGTTGCTTGCTTATATTGTGAAAGAGTCTCAGTGAGTTGGTTATTTTCAAAAACCAATTCTTTTTGAGCTTTCTTCAAATCTTCAAAATCTTCGGCCACTTCGGTGGTGCGGCGGTGGGCCATCTCTTTTTCCATCTGCCACTTAACATCGTAAGCGGAGCGGCCGGCCCAGCCAGATAGTTCAGCGCCCATGTCGACCACGAGCTTTTCAACGAGAGATTCCATCTCTTCGTCCGAAAGCGTGACGGCCTCTTCCATGCCGGCAGCGTTCATCGCTTCTACGTCAGACTCTATGGCTGGAGGATCTTTGGAAGCATCATCTTTGCCTTCGCTTTCTCCACCGGTGATTTCCCAATCCTTGGGTTCTGCATCTTCATCATCTTCATCTGCAGAAGAAGCTTCTTCTGCAAGAAGAGCCTCTAGGACTTTTTCATCTAAATCAATTTCTTCATTCTCGGTTAAGGAGCGGCCCAGCGCTGCCACAGCTTCCTGCAACTCGTCTAAGTTAACAGTAACTTCGCTGACTGCCCCTTCCTCGGGACACGGGCAAAGTTTCTCGCCCTCTGCTGCCCCTAGCGGTACATCCACGGCGACCTCTTGTACTGCTTCGCCTTCGCCCCCCAGCGGTGGGCCGGCTGCAGCCATCGGATCTAAGCCGGCTAAAGGATCTGCTCCGCCTTCGGCGCCGCCAAGTAAGTCGGCTGCTAGATCTTCTTCTGCTGGGGGTTCTTCTTCCTGCTCCAAAAGCTTGTCGAGAGTGTTACGCACCTCGTTGGAATATTTTTCAATAATGGATGATTCGGCGCTTTTAAGGGCTGCCTCTCTAAGTGCTTGAGCATCAACGATAGCTTCCTTCAGCAAGTTGGACATAAATTAACTCCTAAAATGATAACAGTTCAAAATAAATAGTGCTATTATAGGGCAAAACCCTATTATTTATTCAGGCGGCAGTAAATGAGAAGACAACACCATCCACACATCCCCGTTGGCTGCTAGCGTCCACGATTGTCCAATAGAGCCCGTAATTGAGCCCTGGCCATCAATGAGCTGTGCCCCATCCGCCTTAATTACCAAAGGTGCGACATTGGAATTTTTGATCGTATAAACGATGCCGCCTACAGTCGACGCGTTTGGCAACGAAGCTGTGAGACTATTCGTAGCGTGACCTATATAAACGATACTATCTGTATTCGTCAAGACGTAATTTATGTCCTTGTTGATATATTTCCGATAGTTTGATCCACTCTGATGTAAAGCGCCTAGGACATAAGTATCAACTGAGGCCGTTAGCGTGTTTGCACCACCATCCAAGGTAAGATATGTGGTGGATACACCTCCGGGCTTTGCCTTAAGTTGAAGATCTCCACCAGCTGCATCTTGTGCCAGTATAAGATTTCCGCCAGAGCCTAACTTAAGGAATGCCTTTTCTGTTCCATTTGTTGCCATCTTAAGATAAGCATCTGAGCTAGCACCACCATCAATGGTGGCAACCGTAGCACCGGCGCCGTTTACATGTAAATCGTATAAGGGAGTTAAAGTTCCGATCCCCACACTGCTACCGGTCACCACAAGTGCGCCCAGGAGCGAAGTGCCCCGCACTTCTAGAGTACCAGTGACTAGAGTTTGATGGCCATTCGCATCTCCTAAATACGAACTGCCACTTACCCATAGGTTGCCGGCCTCCGTCATAATGTTGCCTGCCGTTATAACACCATCTCTGCTTTCAAGGGTGGCTGAACTTGATATCGGACCTTTGCAAAGGATTATTGCCCCCACATGGAGGTCTTGTGACCCCGACATTGTACCTGACACAGCAAAGTGACCTGACTGAAGATTAAGAAGATTGGATGCTCCACTCGGGCCAATGGTGCTGCCAATTGGTACCACGAGCTTGTGTGCTGGGGCAGATCCCAGATAACTACTCCCGCTTACAACTAACTCGCCGGCGACAATGGTGATAGCCGGGCTCGATGCCGACACCACCATAAAGCCCGGGCCAATATCTACACTCCCGCTAGAGCCGCTAGTATAGGAGCCACTATATGAGTATGTGGTATAACCGCTGCCACTGACCGTGTAGGTGGTTTCACCTCCACCCGAACCAGAGGTATACGATCCTGTGGAAGAGTAGGTGGTGGTGCCACCAGAACCTGAAACTATAATAGGCATTAATCTATTTCCTCCATTAAGAGCTTATATTTTTTGCCAGTGTTATTGTTGCGTAAAGTTAAGCAATCTTCTTCTTCGACGACTGTCCAGTTACCGCGGTCGTTCTTTAAGTGAAGGTCGGCGGTATATACATTGGCCCAGCGCTTGCCGGCGGAGCCCAAGTTTCTGGTTCCATCCCCATCCGGCAACACATCGCCGCCGGCGGGTGCAAGAATAATATCGGCACCCGAAGCGACGGTTAAATCAGTACCATTGCTGACAACGTATTCGCCTCCATCTGCAAATCGAATTTTCTTATTGGTATTCATCAGAAGTGTGCCGGCGGAACCATCAAATCTACCGATTTCTTGTGCGCTATTACCGTGAAAAATAATATCACCATTGTGATTTGAAGAACTCATAATACTATTATTACTACTTTGAATAACGTTAAGATTTGCGGCCAAGGTTGCCGTCCCAGATACTGCCAAGGTGCTTCCAAGTGTGGTTGCTCCTACAATCTCCAAAGTGCTGGAGCCTGATATTGCGCCGACTACTGTTAGTAGGTGGCTAGGGTTCGTCGTTCCAATACCGACTTTGCCATCACTGGTAATTCGCATTTTTTCGCGATCAGTTTCGGGCGTCTGATCGTCAGTCGCAGTATGAAAAACCATAGCAGCATCAGAGTCAGCATCGCTGGCTTCTTCTCTAACAACCGCCACTGTGCCGCCGTAATTAGAACCACCAGTTTCTCCAACATAGAAATCAATTCCGGGCCCGGAACCAATAGTCATGTCAACGCCTTCGTCTGCTACTTGAAGCCTCATCATTTCTACCGTCTGGGGGGACGTAGTTGCTGCCTTATATACGTGAACTGGCGCAGATGGGGATGTTCCGACACCGACATCACTATTAAAGATGCCATTGCCGGCAATGGTGAGGGTACCTGATCCAGATAAGTTCCCGCTTGGCGAATCAATTTTAAATACTTGTGCACTATCTGAATATAGTTGGAAGCTACCGGTTCTAGCGTGGGTGTCTGTTTGATCATCGCCAAAATAAGTTGACCCTGTGGCACCAATCTGTGTGATGTTCTCAATATGATAACTGCTGGCTGATATCGCACCCGTCACAATGAGGGTGCCGGTTAAATATAGTGTGTGCGCGCTACGTCCAGCAACACCAGAGCCTGTATAATATGTTAGATAGGCTGAGCCTGTGGTGGCGCCGCCCGATTCAGTAACAAACTGAAGGGAGTGCGGGGGGCCCGCCGAGCCGGATCCCGCGTTATTCTCACAATCTACATATGCCCAACTAAAAGTGGCCATGGGCTATCCAACTCCAGCAAAGCCTGGAGATCTTGAATATAAGATGGTGCACGTAATTGAATTTTTATTAAGTCTCATTCTCGCTCTCCTTAAAACGTGCTACAGGCTGCCCAGCACTTGGTGTCAGCAGTGACCCCCACAAAAGCAACTCGGTCTAGACCAAAAATCTCAAAGGTCTGGGCTTTGCGTCCAGCAAGTGCCTCGGTTCCGTCATTATCGGGTGCTGTCAAAGCAACTGCATTCCCGGCCACGTCCAGCAGAGGAAACCATCTACTAAATGCGTGGTTATATCCGTATGCCGTAACCGTGCGAGTAGCAGCGGTGGAATCATCTGCTGTTCCATTTCCTACCAAAAGATGTATATATCTTTGATTTTCAGTTGCATACCCGTCGTGAACTGTGGTTAAAGTACCTACCAGAACAACGCCAACTTCGATGCCATTTGTGTTAACTAAACTTTTTGGGCCGCGCGTGCGACCCCAAGTGTGGTATTTAAAATCTGGCTGTGCCATTAAATTCTCCTAATTTAAGTATATTCATTATAAATAGTCATCTCTTTTTTCTATTGCGCCTTTCTTGCGCTCTTAACTTCTTTTGTTGTTCTTTGAAGCGAAATTTGATAGCTTTGGCGCGCTTTTCCTTTTTCTTAACAGAGGGTTTTTTATAATATCTTCTTTCTTTGATCTCTTCAATTAGCCGCTCTTTCTTGGTCTTCTTAAGAAATCTACGAATCATTTTTTCAATGTTGTTTCTAGAATCTCTGGCTGTTACCTTTATGTTGTGTTTCTTTTTCATTGAATTTATTTCATTGATTGCCAGATCTTTGATGCATTTCCCACCAATGAGCGAATGTCCACGCCAGGATCGGCGGGGGCCCCCAAATCAACTGATCCTTCCGGTTCATTTTGCGATTCGTATTGATTCATAGGCGATGTGCCTTCAAACAAATTTACACCATTATATGCGTCTTTCCCGATAGCCTCCATTAACTTTTTTGTATGATCAGTTTTCTTTTGTCTGCGGTTTTCCTTGTGGGGGGCGCGAGTTTTCTGGTTTTGTTCTACTATTGTGCTCGCATTTAAGCCGGTTGCCACTTCAGTTACAATATTAGATAAGAGACCCTCTTCCAAGAGGGTTTCATAAATGCATTCTTTAACTATCGGCTTAATAAGAGTCTTTAAATCAGATTTCTTCATCTAACACCTCATTCAATAGTCGATTAATTTTATCTGCTTTTGTAAATATGTTTGGTTCAGCTAGATTTTTTGCTTCCTTCATCATAAAGGCGCCCGGGGTGGACGGCTCTGAAACAAAATCAAAACAAATCAATTGAAAATCCTCTTCTACAATTGTTCGTCCGTTGTTCTCACTTACTGACCCCATTCCACGTGACGAAATTCCCAATTTAACGCCGTCATTAACTAATTCTCTGAGGATCTTTCCAGAGGGGGTATTGAGGACCTGAACCTTTCCCATAACTGTGTGGTTCTCCATCCATATAGATGTTACCATGTGCGAACAATTTTTTAAATTAATTACTGAGTCGTCGGGGTGGTCTAATTCCCCGAGGGCGCGCCGTTCTTTCACCATTTTCTGATATGTTTTCACTTCTCTCATTAAAATTTCTGGCGGATACATGCGGTTATTCCCATTAAGGACTCCGCCCTCTTGCAGCTTGCCAGTCAAAATCATGCCGCCGTTCGCTACGTAGTGCTTTTCATCTTCGGTTAAAAGATCTTGACAAACTCCACCATCGCAAAGCTCATAATACTCTCTTAATAAAACTTTGCTCACAGCTAACTCCCTTTACAACAATGTCGGACCGGTTGCAGCATCCACTTCTTTGTCCATATGTTTGTATTCATATTTTATTCCTTCATCTCCAAATATCATGTTAAGAACATATGATGTTCCAGATGATAACCATCCCAACAAAAAAAAGTTTACGACGGTTATATCAAAATTAAATAGTTCAGTGAAAGGAGAAAGCAACATCAAAAACCAACCTGCATGAAAACCTATGCACATTGGGCATCTAAAAAGCTCTCCAAGTTTTCCTTCTGTTGGTCTTATTCTGTCAAAAAGTTTGCCATAAACGACGCCTTGGGTAAGCCCGTAGGCCACCAAAACAAAATATAATAACTCCATCAATACCTCTAAATTGTATACAGATAACTTAACGAATAAGGATCGCGGATGTACCCGGGGCGGATTGAGCCTTTTTCAGATGCTTGCGGCACCTCTCCCAATTCAGTTGAATCTTCTTTCTCGGGATGTGTTAATTGTTCATCGTCCATTGCTACAATCGCTTCTATTGCTTCGAAATATGGGCGCTCTTCGTCAATAAATTTTGAAATATTAATTAGCGCCAGCTTGGGAGCTATCGTAGGGTCTTCTGCTGAGGTTTCCAGCATACCCTCCAAAGATCCATAAAAAGAGCCGGCTTGAACTGATTCTGGGATTACGACTCCCTTCTTGTGTAAGTGGGCGAATAGTCTATTTTGTGCGCCGTATACTAAGTCATTCATCGTATTTTTTGGGAAAACAGTAATTTTATTTTTTGAAGGAGACAGAACAATATCAATATCTCCATGATCAAATATCATAAGATCGCCGGCGATACTCTTGCGAATATCAAGTTCTAAAACAACCCTTGATTCGGCGGCTGCAGAGCCAATTTTAATCGCTATGGCCATCAGCGTAAATTTCCTTTACAAGTTTCTGTGTTCTTAATATTGCGAGAAGTCGCTTTTCATCGATAATACTTTCTGTGAGTGTGTCCAGGTTTTTGATCACTTTATTCGTTTTTTCAATCATGCTCTTGTCTTTTAAAATTTCTTCTTTCGTGAGGGCTTTTGCAAGTTTTTCCTTCAGGCGCGCCACTTCTTCATTTAAAAATGTCTTTAGCTCAAGTGCGTTATCCGAGAAAGAAGAAACATAATAATTTAAAAGTTCTTTTTGTTCTTCCAATAAACTGTCCTCGTATTTATTATTAAACTTGCCAACAAATGATTTATAAACCACGTTATCTATTTTATAATCTTCTTGTTTTTCGGATGCTGCTCGAAGCATGCTTTCCGCAATTTGATTTTCTAATATGATTCTATTTTTTGGGGTTGTGTTATCAGCAAATATTTGAGCTATCGTTGCCAATGATTTATAGTTTGGCACAAAATTATTAAATATAGATGTAGATAGTTCTTTGTTTATATCATTAATTAACTTTGTTTGCTGATCAAATAGCTTCTCAGAATCTATGAACTTTCTTTGTATTTTTGATTCTTTAATTATTTTCTCACAAAGGAACCGATTTAAATTTTGATTTTCATATAGCGAGCGATAACAATCCAAGTCTCTCTTAAGGGTCGATGATGGTTTAAAATGCTTCTTTATAATTCTGATTATTGTATTTTTTCTAGCGTGATCTTTTTTTAAGACTGATACTGTTGCCTCTCTAATTAATGCTTCATAAACAAAGGCAGTATTGCGTTTTTTATTGTGCTTTACTTTCATCGTCATCTTTGGTTTTTTCCTTCTCTTTTGCTTCTAACTCAACAATTAAATTGCGGACTGATTCGTTTATTGAAAATATCTTTTCTTCTTCGATCTGTTCTTCTAAAGTATAAATAGGTTCTTGCTGCTCAGGAATCCCGTACGAGAGAGTTTTTAAACCTCCGTAACCTGGAAAAACATTTCTGTTTCCGGGACTGCTCTTTTCTTTCGAGTACTGTGATGCCATATGGCGAGAAATCGGGCCCCTGGTCTTGCGGCCATCTGAATCCACTGGGAAGTACTTCTCGTGTCTGCCGTATGTTCTTGGTGCGTTTCGTGAGCCTGGGGGAACAGCCAAGAGCGCAGACTCCTCGCCGGCGGGGGCTTCGCCAGCCGGGGGGATTTCGCCTTCGGGCCCGGGAGGGATTGCGCCGGCGGGCATTTCTTCTGGGCCGCCGAGACCCATTCCGCCTTCGGGTGCACCCATTCCACCTCCAAGAGCCCCGGCCGTTTCTGCCATGGCCATTCCTTCTGCCACTTGTTGCAAGGATGCATCTTGTTTGCGATCATAATACATCTCCCTTTGGTTCCGAATAAAGTCCTCCGAAGACATTCCAAAAACATGTTCCGATACCCAGCGGCGCGAAAAATATCCTTCAGTGGCGGAGCCTGCAATATCAAACTTTTGCTTCCAGTGCTCTAACTCTTGAAGTTCGGCGATCTTGGAAGGATTGTTGAGGGACAGACTAAAGGCTAGTAAATCATCGCCCCTAAAGCCAAGAGTGTAAAGATGAATAATGCCTATTTTTTCTAACTCTGATATTATAACTCGCTGCAGCCGCTGAATGGTCCTGGCGAACCGGATGTCTTTTTGCGCTAATGTTGTCTTATCTTCTTCAGCGCCTTCTCCCATGGTAAGATATGATTGTGGAACCTTTAGCGCAGAGAACAACTTATCTCGAAGATACTTAATATCATCAATTTGTGTGATGTTCTGGGCCCCGGCGAGAGATTCGATTGTGGTGGCTGAACCTGCGCGCACGGGAATGAAATAATCTTCTTCAATGCTCATCGGGTTATACCGAAGGTCCACGCGGCCGGAGTCTGGATTAACGACGGAGTGTCTCTTGAGTTGACTTACAATTTTTTCCATGTATTGCTCAACCTCTTGAGGCGGAATTGCGCCAACATCGATCTTAAACACTCTTCTTTCTGAGGAGCGCACAACACGATAAGCCATCATGGCGTCTTCCATTAGCACCAATTGTCTCCATATACGACGAGCAGGCTCACAAATAGAAGTACCATATGGAGCATACTTATCATTACCGAGAATACGGAAGTGTGCAATCTGCCAGTTTTCGAAAGTCATACCGGCTGAATTCCACTGATATTGAACATAGTTGGGGTTGGTGGAATCTTCTCCTTCTAATCTTTCAATCTCCGGGTTTGGTAAAGCAATGACAGATTTAACTCCATACTTCTCATCGACATCTAAATATAAAAAGAAATCTCCATACTTGCACATAGTGCGCGCCCAGCCAAAAAGATTATACTGAACATTTAGAATGTTGCTATAAAGGATTTCGAGGACGGCTGTGATTTCTTCGTTCGGACATTTGACATTCAACATTGGACGTAAATCAGAGTATGTTGTCATTTCATCTGCGTAAATATCCATTGTTGAAGCAATCTCTGGCGTATATTCCATTTGATCAAAATCAACATAGCGCTCTGTTCTTCTTTGATTTGCAATCGCGTTTGTCGCAATTGAATCGAGGGGGTTGTATAGGGTCTTTTTAAATTGCTGCCCTGACGCAGTCTTGAACCGTGAGGCGAATTTATCTAAATGTTGTCTTCTAATCCGGCGCCCTGTCTGGGAACGATAGTTGACAATCGGACCTGAGAATAATCTCGTTAATGCCTTGAATAATTTAGATTCTTGGTTTGCGGGGTTCTTGCTGGGTGCTGCCATGTATTATCTCACTTTATAATCCACTTATATTGATCATATAAGTTTTTTGCTTCACTTATCTTATCAAAAATATTATCTTTTTTGTAGCCATGTTGACCTTTAATTTGCGTATTAATGGTTGTTTTAGATTTAATTATTGCGTTGGCGAAAGCTTTTTGATAATTTAAATCGCGGGCGTTGGCTTGAAGCGCTGTGTCTCTGACCCAGCATGCAATTGCTAGCGCCATAATTAAATCATCATTGTATCCTTTCATCGCTTGGGGTTTTCCATTCTTCCAAATAAATGTTTTCATCTCATTTACTATTCGAGACGAATATACTGTAATTAGTTTATTTCTGATAAACTCTTCTAATTTGGCCACTATTAAGGGCCTTGTCTTCATCGATGTTGTAAATCCGGGGATGGCGCTGGTACGTACTTCTGCCTGATGTTGCTCGATATATTCGTGTGTTGACTTAATTGAATGATATAAGTTGGGGTACCCATAATCAATCAATTTATCTAAAACTGAATATCCAATATTGTTGTTCTCCACCACCAGCATGCAGTTGCCATACTCTCTCCCAATCTGGTTAAGCATTCCAGCAAACATGTCCAATGTCGGCTTTCCTTGATATTCGCCAACTATCTCAAGTGTTTCTAATTTTATAATATGGAAAGTTGAATAATCGGCGCCGTCACCCCTGGCCACATCAGCAACCATTAAATAATTACATGTGGGATCAAATTCTTCCCAAATCCAAAAATTACGATCAAATCCTGTTCGATGTTTGGGCTCCTTCACTGTTGTTAAGAGCCACCCCATGCACTCTGGATCAATCACAGTCTCGCCAGAAGTGTTGAAATTGCATTCGAGTTCTTGCGCAATTTGACGCTTGGACATATTTTTAGTTTCTTTCTTATACCAGGCTTCGTCCCTATCTGGATGAACATCCCAGCGAAGCGTCGTCAGATGAAAATTGTTTGTGCCACCTTCTGCATCGGCGCACACCTTATGAAACCAATTGCCCACGCCATTGGGGGTTGAAAGCGCAATGCAGCGGCCGCCGGTCGATAGTGTGGGATATAGGCCGGTCCACAGTTCCTCAAGATTTTCGATGTGAGCGGCCTCGTCAAGAACCAAAAGAGACAACGCTTCTGAACGGCCGGCGTCACCGGAGGTAGAGGCGGCTTTAATCGATGAACCATTGGAAAGCTCAAAAGATGTCCTGTTGTCAACACCAATCGTGGCTATTTTTAGCCAGTCTGGCAAATTGCGCATGATGCTCTTCACTTTCTTAACAAGGTTGCCGGCTGTCGCGAACTTGGTTGCCATGACAAGAATGGCTTTATCTCTGTGGAATAACATCATCCAAACAACGTAGCCCGCTGTAATCGTTGAAATTCCAAGCTGTCGCGCTTTTAATATAACGTTGAATCTATAGTCGTTAAACTCTTTGAGCAAACCATCTTGGAAGTCGTATGTATCAAATAAAATCAGCCCGTGCATCGGGTGTGATATACGGGCGTATGTGTTAAGAAAGTAAGACGGATCTTTGCCGCACTTTAAAATCTCTTTGACTCTTTGTTTTTTGTCTAATTGGAAACTCATACATCTTTATTTTAGTAGTAATCTTCCGGGCGCTCCATTAACTCAACCAAAACGCCAAGATCGTTCTTGATCGTGTCCATTTTCTCTAGCACCCCATTTACAAGGTCCGAGATACCAAGTCTCTCCATCGCTCCCTCGTCGAACAAGGGCACTAGATTTTTGCCATATTTCCAACGAAAATTGACATCCACATCGCCGACCACTTCAACTAGACCTTCCTGTACTTCGAGATGGGCGCCCAGCAACTTGTATAGCTGATCGGAAACCAGACCTCTCTTGGCGCCATCACCTGCGACATCGCGTAAATATTCGTCATCATTCTCCCCTTGGCGCGGTGATTCCGTGAGGGTGCCTCTGATCATTGTCTTGAGGTCTTCTAATTGAAAATCGTCGGCGGGAGTTTCGGACTCCTCTTTGATATACTCTTCCATAATGATTCGATAAAGATCTTTGCGAGATATTTGCATGCGGTTACTCTCCGCTGGTTTTTGGGCGCTTATCGTTCTTGGGGCGCTTGCCTAGACCACCTTTATCGAGAAAGCTTTGCCAGCCATCTTGTAGTTTGTCGTTTGAATATTGAGGAACAGTTTCTGCCTCGCTGCCTTTTATAATGAAGGTTTTGCCGGCAGTAACCCATGATCGTACGCGGGATGAATTTTCTACGCGAACATCAATATCGCCTTCTTGCTTGAGTTTCACAGAGCTTCCCGTGACCTTCCGATATTCTTTCTTTAGAAATGAAAGAATATCCGTGAGTCTTTGGTCGATCTCGCCTTCAAAGCCTTTCGCATAGACTTCTTTTAATTGTACTTCGGCGTGGTATGACAAAACCATCTTGTTGCCGAAGAAGCGAACGTTGAAGCCATCCATAACTCTCTTATCGATTAAAGGGTTGCCTTGCTCGCGTTGGAGACCGACTTCTACAAGCTCACCTTCACTATCGCGGGCGCCATCATAAGAGTTTGCGGCTGCTTGTGATAGACCTTGGATTATGTCATAAATGGATGCCATTGTTTACTTCTTCCTTCTGATTCTAATTACGCGGCGCTTCTTGCCTTCTTGCGCTACACGGCGCCTCTTGCCTTCTTGCGCGGCCGCTTTGCCGCGCTGGCCGGCGGCGCCGGCGCCCCACGAGGAACCGAGCTTGCGGCCTTGTGACAACGCCGTCACGCCACTTGGGCCGGCGGGGGCGCTTTGTGATCTCTGTACTGGCGGCCGTCGCTCACCTCCTGGCATTGATGCGGCCATCTCGGCAGACTTCTTCGCGCGATCTCTGGTCTTGGTGCGCGCGGAGCTAGCTATTCTTTGAACATCTGATTCGTCTATACCCATTTCGAGCATCAGGCCGGCAAGGAACTCGGCGCGGTTCATGGGAGGTTGCTTTCCGATTATCTCTTTCATCACAACTAATGCTTGCTGGACGCGGGGGGCCTTGAGTTGCAGCTTAAGTGCTGCGCCGCCTGTAAGCTCCCCTGCGGCTGCCATGCCGATGGGCTCTCCCAACTCCTTGCCGGGGCCGACACCGGATGGGTCAGACTTGGAAGGGGGCGGGCCCCATTCCCCCGGGGCCTCTACAGAGCCGCCGGCTGCTCCGGACGTGCGGCGCCCTTTGCTGAGAAGGCCTAGACGCTGCGCGGCCGATTTTGCCCATCCGCGGACCTCGTCGAGTTCTCCCTCTTCTTCAAGAACTTCCAAAATGAGTTCTTCTAATAATTGTTTATTTATTTGCATTTTTTGGTCTCCATCCTTTTAACCATCTTTCCTCTCTATCATCAACATATTTAATATAACAACCGTGGCAGCAATCAAATTTAGTGATACAAACATCGTCCATGGATTTCTTTGGAAAAGTTCCGCAAACAGAACAATATTTTAGAGACTCTCTATTAAGTAGTTTTTTTGTAACCTTTATTCCATTTATATCTATTTTCTCTTTCCATTCTTCATTTTTCTTGATTTTCTGATAAAATTCTTGCATCTGGTGCAGGTATTCTTTCTCTTTCTCATCAGTCCAATTTGAGTTCGGATTTACTATTGCTTCGTCACCATATTTTTCGGCAATTGCTTTCTCTGTGGCGGCGATATTGTTTAGATTTTTATCTTTCATCGAACGCCTTGTATGCTCCATATGTGGCTGCGGACCCAATTACGACTCCGCCGATAAGCCACCACGCCTTGTTGCGCGGAGATGTCTTTTTTAATGACTTAACAAGTGATTGTATTTCTTTATCTTTTTGTACAATGAACAAATCATATTCTTGAGAAAGTGCTTTGTGTTCTATTCTTAAACTTTCGATTTCATATCGGTGAAGTTCTCGCTGCTTGCTTAGTTCGTATTGCACCACACCATCGCATGCATATTGAAACCGATCATAACCCGAGAGTGTCTCTGCTGTTGCTAGTTTATTAAACAAAACGCCCTCAAAGGGGGCACACTGGTTCTCTCCTAAGATGGTGAATTGGGCTGTCTCAGCATGTGCCGGAGACGAGATCATTAATAGCAAATTAAGGAGAAACATATTCAAACCCGAGCGTGGTCTCTATATCTTTAATTAGTCCTTTTTTATCTTCGCTGAACTTTCTTGCATATTCTCGTGTTTTCTTTTCTCGCTCTTCTTCCAGTTCAACTAATGTTCTCTCGTAATCTTTTTCAATCGCAGCTATGGAATTAAGATAGCTTTCCATAAGCAGCTGCTTCTCTTCTATCTCTTGCTTGTGAATCTCTTTGAGTCCTTGAATCTGGGCTTCGTTAGACTCAACCATGGTTGTATATGCTGATTCCATTAGATGATAATCATAACGAGTCTTTAGGACTATCACCGCAGCTAGCAATACTATTGCAATTATTTTCCAATGTCTGAAAACAAATTCTAAAATCTGTTTCTTAATCATTGTATCCTCGCAATCTGGCTATGGCGTCAATAATTGTCTGACCACCGATATAGATCGCTGAGATGATTACCCAATCCTCACTGGTCACGTGACCTGTGAATGTTAATGTTGTCGCCGTTGACCATACTAGTAGTTTACGGGATGTTAGTTTTGCTAGCCATGTGTCAACGAATGCTTTTGTTGTTGCCATCATTTTTTACCTCTCTTTTTCTTTGAAATTTCGACTGCTGCTAGCTGTGCTAGCGCAGCCTTTTTTGGTTTTGGTTTTTTAGATAGTTCTCGGCCACTTGAACACGATGCCGCCTTATAGCCGCCTTTGACCTTCTTAATTTTTTCATCTAGATCAAACATGTCTGATGGTGCGGGCTCGCCGAAACTTGCGTGATGCAAAATCTCTATTGCCTCATTCAGAATTTCATTCAAAATCTTCTCTGCAGCATCTTCAGAAAGGCTTTCTATATCGACCTGAACCTTTCCTCGTATTGCCAAAAGCGTATCTCGGGCGCCGCGGTGTTCTGGTTCAGGTTCGGTGGCTTCTGGGGTTATTTTGCTAAACAGTCGCGATGCCCAGTCCTCTGAGTCGGGATTATATGCTTCTTCTATCTCTTCTTTGATGATCTGCCTAAGTTGGGACTTGGTGATCTTCATTTTTTTCCTTCGTTAAAACTATCTAGCTGCGACAATGCTTTGGATCTTTCTCTTTCATATGATTTAAATTTCATGTCAAAGTCATTCAGCAACGCCCTTAAGCTATTGTCAAGTTTTGTAAATGCCCTCATCATCTCCAAACCGTCTTTTTGTGAGATTCTAGTAAACTCCTGATAGGGGTTTTTTCCTTCGACTTGTTCATGGGTTGGTTTGAGTACTGCATCATTCCTCACCCACTCCGACGCTTTTCTGTAGTGCATTGCCCAAGCCTCCAGCCTTCTTTTAAATTCATCCATCTTTTCGACAGGAATTTTAGCGTACGCAGTTTCTTCTAAAACATGCTCAGTTTCCTCTTTAATGATCTGCTTAAGTTGGGATTTACTAATCTTCATCGCGACGTTTCCCCCCCCTATCCTTTATATATTGAATTATATGCTTGTCCAAACTGGGGTTGATGAAGTCGGGCGATGTACCTTGTAGTCCCCATGCTTTCTTCGCCCATTGATAATCCTCATGTGGCTTTAGCTCACTCATATTTCTAATGTGTTCAATGAATTCCTGATTTCCTTCTGGCCTGTCTTCGTTGTTAACTCCGTCAAGCACCCGGGAAATGGTGGTGCCCCCGACTATGGAACCCCGGGAGTAGCCGCCATATCTCTCCCACATTTTTTCGTATAAACGGGCTGCATAGCGAAGATCTTCAGTAGACGGCTCTCCGTGCACTATTGTATTAAATACATGATCCGGCTTCTTCATAAAGTTTTTGATAGCTTCTGCCAATTCTGACCATACGTCATATTCAGAATCCCATGAACCTTGTGGTCTGTCCCGGCCAACTTCTCCGCGGCGGGAGCCGCGCCTAGGCATTCTTTCATTCAAAACCTTTGAAAGCTCTTCTTTAATAATCTGCTTAAGTTGTGTCTTTGTGATTTTCATTGTGTTTCTCCTTCTTTAATAATCTGCTTAAGTTGGGATTTTGTGATTTTCACTTTCTTTGTGCTTTGGCGCGCAATCGGAGCGCTGCCGGGGATCCACCAACCGGATCAGGCGGCGGGGTGCTGACGTAGATGGCTTCCTCTTCTTCTGGTGGTGGCTCTGTTGGTTCTTCAAGTTCCTCGGGTTCCGTTAACGGTTCTTCAACTCTTGCCAATCTCACAAGCGCCCGAAGATCTTCTCGATGGTGCGGTAACAGGGTATTAAAATATTTTTTAACAATTCGCAAGACCAAATCCCACTTCTCATCGGGTGTATCGGTCCACGTGGTATGTTCGTCAACATATCTCATGATTTGATCGACACCGGTCTCATGGCCAGTAGAAGGCGATGTTGAGTGTTTCGGAAGTTTTTCCTTCTCAATATCGATCCATCGCTCTTTGAGTACTTTTTCAATCTCTTCGTTGATAAGCTGTTTAAGTTGTAGTTTTTTGATTTTCATTTTCCTTTCCACCATTTTGTCTTTTGTTTTTCAGGAGAACATTTGGTTCCTGCGGGACACCACTTGTATATATTAGATAAGTAGTCACTAAGTTCTTCTTTGATAATCTCTTTAAGTTGTGATTTGGTGACTTTCATTTTGGATGTATCCAACTTTCGCCACCGGCTTTGTATTCGGCCTCTTTCGCGCCCGTGGCTGCTTTGAGCGTATTCAAAGCTTCGTCACCGCCCAATGCCTTAAATATGCCATACATAATCTCGATGGCGTTCTCGCGCTGGCCGGCGCGCCTTGTGGTGGCACCAAGCAGGTAGATGGCCATGCTCGCAGCAGTCTGCACATCGTTTTCATTAAGCAGCTTTGCTGTCTCTTCATTGATAATCTGTTTAAGTTGGGATTTGGTGACTTTCATTTATTCGCCGATCCCCAATGATTGAAGGGTGGTCATTGGCGTTTTGCTGGCGCCGGCGCTTCCGGGTGTGGGCTGGCGGATTCCGTGTCGGCGTTTGCGGGCGCGTTCAAAGCCGGTCTGCCCTTCGCGGTCGACTCGTCCGGTGGTACGCAAAACGTCATCTCGTAGATCAGTCAAAGCGGCGCGCAAATCTTTATTTGGTTCTTGTCGTATTCTTCTGGTTAACCATTTTTCTATTATTTCGGAATTGCTATCGTCGATTTTACCTTTTTCAAGTTGGGCACCCACCGCATTTGCAAGTGCTCTGGAATCTGATATGTTGTGAATGCCCAATATTTCCATGGGACTGTTCTCTTCATTTAAATCTCTATACGTCGTCTCGTGTAAAAAATACCGAGGGTCGATTCTTTTCTTGTTTTTTCTTATAGCCATTGTAATTCTCCTTAAATTTAAATAATCGTCTATCGCAATTCTCGTTTGAGCCATTGGGCGTTAACGCCGGGCCTAAGTTGATCTGCGGTGGGTTGGCTCGGCCACGACTTGCCCCCCTTGGATCTCATTTTGTCGGCAACGGGCCCATACCATGTATTAAGGTAGGCGGCTGCTTGCTCTTCTCCTAGGCTGCCAGCGAACATCGGGGCCCAGATTTCTTTCCCGGTCTGACGATCGATCACTCCCAACTTAACGCCCCAGAATAATACGTACATCAACAATTCCCCTATGGGCTTGTTTGTTGGCATTCCTACTGTTGCGATCTTATCGCGCCAGGATGGAGCCGTGGCTTCGTCGCTAGTGTCTTCACCTGTTCCTACTTGGTAGGCCGATTCGCTTGTTAAACTTGCCTCGACTTCATCCTCATCTCTATATGTCGTCTCGTGTAAAAAATACCGAGGGTCAATTCTTTTCTTGTTTTTTCTTATAGCCATTATAATATTCCTTTTAAAATTCTATCTCAACATTATCATCATCGATTTCTGACTCTTCGGCTGTTCTTTCTTTTTGCCATTCTTTAGTATACAACTCAACATTCTCGTTGAGATAGTGTTCAAAAATCTCTTTTGATGCATCATCCGGAAGACTGTTGTACAATCCGGAGAACAAAGTCACCACTTCCTTTACTTTGTCGACTGCCCATTGTTCAGTCCGTTCATCCTCTGCTAAATGAACTCGCCAATTTTCAAATAGTTTCTTCATGTTGTTAATCCATTCATACTTAGTATTTTATTTAGGTTGCGGCACGTCTTGTCCGCGTTCTTGGGTATCATTATTTTGAATATAATACGTTTGCTTTTCGTCATCCCATCGTGCACGATTTGGCCAACCTAAATCGTTAGCGATAGCGTCGGCTTTTTTTCTCCAAGCTTTTTTGTCAACTTCTCGTGCATCGTGTGCTTTCTGTTTTTTGCTTGTTCCTTCGAATGTAAATTTTTCGTATTCCTCATCGGAAATATCTTCCCACCCATAATCACGGCGTGCGCGGCCGGTGTGCCGCGGAGGGTTATACATACTCTCATCCCAGTTTCCCGTAGCAATAGCAAGCCAATTACCGCGCTTGCCAAGTTTACGGGAATGAGCTAGTAACGGGTTTTGTTCAAGGGCCTTTGCCAAATTTTCAAAAAGTTCAGTATATTGTTCTTCGAGTTCTGGGCGCTGGCGTCGAACGACGTCCAAAAACTTTCCGGCCCTTAAATCTTTTGCAAGAATTTTTGCGATAACCGGAGCCTTGTCGATGTGCTTGTGGCCTGATTCGTATCCTCCGGTTGGTCCACGAGAATAAGCTGCGAACCATCTAGTAAAGCGCTCGCCAAGAAACTCGTTAAGTCTTTCGGTCGTATATTCTTCATCTTCGTTTAAGTGCTTTCGCCAATTTTCAAATAGTTTCTTCATGTTGCTAACCCATTCATGCTTAGTATCATTGTTATTGCCCCTAAATGTCCAAAGATTTATAGTTGTTTGCTCTTATCTTTTCAATAATCGCACTTACAATTTCTGGGGTAACATCTTCCGGTACCGGTGAGGTTGGAAATTTACCTTTTCCTTCGGCGAACCATTTTAATCCGCTGTATTTGTCCTCAATCAAATTTTGTAATATCTCTTCTGGGCCCTGGGCCGCGAGATGTGAGGGTCGCTGTTTTGTTCTTCTCTCGACTTCACTTTTTAGCCAATTTATAACCCAGGGCGCGCCCCCAAGACCTTTCGAGCCCAAAGAACTCATCATATCGGCTGTTTGACGCCACTGTTCTTGTGATGCGGGCTCTTCACTCAAAACGCTCGAAAGCTCTTCCTTAATAATCTGTTTAAGTTGTGATTTTGTGATTTTCATTTCATTATTCCTTATGTCGCCAATCCATTCATACTTAGTATCGCAATCAATCCGGGCACATTCTTTCGGACGTAAACGCCAGAGAAAAGTGTCTCGCATCGACCGCCGACATAAGCGATTGCGGATTCAATATTTTTGCTGACCTTGGGGTCTGCCACCATCTCTTCCGACGCAACCAGAATTAATGAGCCCGCTCCAGCCTTTCCTTTAGGCGGAGGACATGCGGAACGATTCATGCAGTTGTGAAGGATCACCGATCCAAGCTTTCCGGTATTTGGATCTTTTATCATTGTCGAGCCTAAAAAGGCCCTGCCGTTTTCGCCCAAACATGTTTCCAAATCCTTGCTATCGAAAGATTGGATCGGTGAATCCTCGGTGGAGAGTTTTAAAATTTGGGCAAACGACTTAGCAAATTGTGTGTTGGCGACTGGATACATGCCAAGCATGCCGATCCGGCCGCGTAGTAAGCGCGTGGCGCGCTCGTTATCTAGAATTATGTGAGGGTGCTCCGCAACATCATTCACCAGTGTGAGGGCATTGCGAGCGATTGTAGGGTTAAGATTTTCTTGTGCTGTGGGCCACGAAACAATATATACAACCTTGCCGGCTGCCTGCACAGACTTCATATATCTTTCAAAAACTGGGTGTAGCGACGTCACAGAAGAGCCCGTTCCTCCGCCACCACCGGCAAGGACAACAAGCCAATCGACCTTGCCAAGCTTAATACGAAGAGCGTCTTCGACAATGGCGCCGTTCTGCGTGAGAACTTCTTTGCCGTAATCTACGTTCTTGCCGATGCCATCGCTGTCGGGAATGAGGACGACATGATCTTCTTCAACGTTCTTGGGAATGTCCTTGCTGGTCGTGTTGACCATTAATGTCTTATTGAAGCCGAGTTCAATGAAAGCGTTGGCCATCTTGTTGCCTCCGCCGCCAACACCAACAAAGCCAATGTTCAACGAAGAGGGGGCCGTGTTCTCGGGAAGAAGGTCTTCGTCAGAGTATTCCATCTGGAGACCAAAGTCTTCCACCATGCCGAAGTCTGCGGCTTCTACCTCTTCATGGTAACTGTCCTTCTCTTGCGTGAAGGATGGCGGTGGTTCTGCGGGGGGCAGAAAATCAAATTCGTTTTTATCGTCGTTTTCTTCAGACATTGGTTATCTCCTACTGGTTAACCCTTGCGTATCCGTCTTTCTTTTCGATTACGACTTGCATATCAACACAGTCTTTGAGCGAGTCAAGGTGCGAGATCAACAAAACGTTCTTAAAATACACTTTAATTAGTTCCAATATCCTAATAAAACCCTCCATATTTTCTTCGTCCAGCGCTGTGCCGGGCTCGTCGAGGATAAATAAATCACTCTTAGGTAGCGACGACACGCTCAAAAGAGCCAAACGAAGTGCCATCGCGCACAAAGTTTTCTCTGCTCCGGAGGCCATTTCGATTGGGCGCGGCTCATGCCGAGGGTGTTTAATAAAGATATCAAATTTCTTTCCGGAATCCTCAAAGAAGATTTCGAAATCTACAATATTGGCAAGGACCTTCGCGATCTCTTGATTGATGACGGGGAGCTTACGTTTAATAATATCGTAAGCAATGCCAGATGTGTGCATGCAACGCATATAAAGATCATATGCTGAATATTCCTCCTGTAAATTTAAATACTCTTGTTTTTGTTCTTGGACACTTTCTACTTTTTGTTCCATAGAGCCCACGTCCTTGTAAAGCTCTAGAGTTTGTTCTTGGCATAAGTCGTACTTGACGTCAACCTTTTCTAGTTTGGCATTACACGTGTCAAGTTCCGTCGTAAACTCTTCAAAGTTTTCGATGGCTTCCTTATTTTCTTCATACTTGTTCTTTTTGTCTTCTAGATCTTTTAGTTCATATCCTAATCGTTCTATCGATGCTTGATTCTTTTCTAAGAACAAGTTAAGGTCAGCAATTTCATTTGTTGTTGTTGTTCTCTTTTGGATTATTTTATCGTGCTTGGTGATCTGCGCAGCAACAAATTCTGGTCGAAGGTCTTGTATCTTCTTCTCTATCGCATTTATGGTGCTCTTTGCAGTACGCTCGTTATCTTCCGCATGCGGAAGATTGGCGACAGCAACGTTAGCATCACGAATGAATTTGCATTGTGGGTAGTCGGTTCCGCACGGAATACCATCAAGTAGCTTTGACTTGCGTTCAATATCTTCTATCTGTTGAGTCACTTCTGCGAGGGCATTCTCTTCGGTGCTCTTTAGTAGAGTCAGGTCATCCACGACATGTTGTTGCTCTATTAGTGCATCGATATTTATCTTGCCGATGTATTCTTCAATCTTTTCAGATATACCACGTTTAACACTTAAGTCTATGCTGAATTGTTTGTTCTCGCTTTCTAGAGACGCAGCCTGATTTTGTCTTTTTCTGATCTCGCGCTTGGTGGCCACAACATTAATAACTTCTTCAGGAATAGCTTCAATGCTATTTCTTAATTCTTCACAAGTTTGTGTTATTTGGTCAAGTTGAACCTTTAGTTCTGCACATTCTTGCTTGTGATTTTCTAATTCCTTTCTCTTGGCTTTTAAATCAATCGTTGCGGCGGCGATCTCTTCATCATAATCACGCGTTTCAAGGCGCTTTAGGGCGCCCTTAAGGTCGGTACTATCTTCTTTCGCAAGCTTGAACTTCTTTTCAAAAATTTCCAAATCCAAGAACTTCGCAATGATTTCTTTACGGCGGGTTGATCCTTCGTCAATAAACGCCAAAGCGCCATGTTGCGAGGCCATCGATGATATCAGG
>Ga0080013_1000258_pt1 | contig 75221 bp, 79 predicted proteins | sample ETNvirenome_6_85_FD_69236 | JGI IMG/M metagenome (GOLD analysis project Ga0080013, IMG submission 69236) | Marine viral communities from the Pacific Ocean - ETNP_6_85 (SPADES assembly) (version 2) | ecosystem: Environmental > Aquatic > Marine > Oceanic | place: Pacific Ocean | collected 2013-06-19
TCAAGGAGTGTTAATCGCGAAGGAAAAAGACTTTGCTGCAACACCAACTGTGGATCATGAAGGAATTGTGATAAATCCCGGATTTAAGTTCGGAAACAAAAAAACAAAAAACACTTTCAAACTCACAGGCGAATTTATTGTGAAGGGCACCGAGGAGGGTCTTTATGCTGACCGCGGCGACAATCCCCCGGGCGCCCGTGACCCAGATGAGCCCGTTGATATCGATATAGTCGATGACGAAGACGATGATCCCGTCGTTGACGTGGATTTTCCAGCAGAACCCAAAATAATCGCCCTTGTTCCCGGGTCTTTTAAACCCCCAACACGAGGGCATCTTGAAATGGTGAAGTGGTACGCTGATCGAGCAGATGAGGTGAGAGTTATAATCTCACAACCAACCGCAGCTGTACGCTCTATTCCCGGCGTGAGACCTAAAGGCGTTACCATCGGAGATGCGATGAAAATCTGGGAATTGATGACAGCCGGAATTCCTGGTGTTACAATCGATAAGTCTGATAAAGCTTCTCCTATGCAAGTGGTGTTTGATGAGATTAGAGATGACGATGAAAAAATACCACCTCGGAGCACTGTATTATTAGGCGCAAGTGAAAAAGAAGACGATAAAGAAAATCCCGATTGGCATCGCTGGGTTGGTGCGGAAGAGTACGCAAGAAAAGACGAACGCGGTCTTCCTGTGTTCGCCGTGAAATATGGAGGAGAGGCTGCAGCCCCTGTTGTATATCACAGCGATGATTATATGGGTCTATTAAGAGATTTACAAGAAGAGAACCATCCCATAGTGCAAGGATTAAAACAGAAAGACCAAGAAGCTTTCCATGCTTCGGACATGCGTTATCTCATTAGTAAGGCCATTGTTGATAAAAGTCTCGAAGCTCGTTCTCTGTTGAATGATTTTGTTGTAGGCGATGTTGGCGAGTTTCTCGAGCTTTTTGCGATTGATTTAAAGGAAATATCCGGGAATGGTGGCATCGGTGGTGCTGGCCCAGGGGATGTGGGAGGATACGCCGGTGTCCCTTTTGGCCGATCTTCTCCGGCTAAAAAGCCGAGAAAGAAAAGAAGGAAGAAAAAGAAGAATGAAAGCATTGATTTATCGTTGATAGATGAGATTTATGAACTACTTAGTGAAAGAGGCGTTATAAAATGAATTCGAGTGAAGAAAAGATTCTAAGAGAGAACATACGACAAATGATTCGTATCGTTAAGGAGAGAAAAGCGGCGAAACCTCGATTAGAAGAGAAGAAGCTAAAAGATATTATTCGCAAGATAGCTGCCGTTGAATCTCATCAGATGAATGAGGAAACCAAACTTCGAAACATCATTAGACAACTTATAGGTGCTGAAATGAAGCTTTTGAGTGAGCGCGCAGTTCCTGACACAAAACCAACTCCTAATAATTCCACGGGCATCAACGTTCTTGAAGATCTATTGAAAAAGATTGTGCCTGTTCTAGAAGACGATTATCGCCTCATGACCACCAGTGTCGAACAACGTGAGTCATTTCGAGCACATATTGTTAAGGCTGCTATTAATGCCCTGACACCTGCCGACGTGAACACAGAAGCAGGCGACGCACCCATAGAAGCAGAAGAAGAGGGAGAGCTAGAAGTCGAACCTCTCGAAGAGGATATCGACATTGAAATTGAACCCTCAGAGGGTGATGGTGAAAAGTTTATCGATATTCGCGCCGATTCAGAGAAAGACGATGAAGAAAAAGAGGAAGAGGAAGAAGACCTCAGCCCCGAAGAAGAATTTGGCGAGGGTCTGGAAGAATATGACGAAACTGGTAGAAATATAGCGTTTAATACGTTTAACAAAATTGAAACCAGTGTTATCGATGCCTATGAGCTGTTGGGCAACGAAGAAGATCAAGAACTCTTCTATGATTACTTGATTGCCAATCTCAAGCTTTATTTTGACAAGTTTGAAGACGAACTCTCACCCACTGTTGAGGAACCTACCAATCAAGCGTATATTGATGCGGAAGCTGCATCTGATGAAGCGGGCCGGCCCGAAGAACTTCCACCCCCTGAGGGAGAAATGCCCCCATTAGAAGAAGTGATCGTTTGGGACGTTTAAAGTGAAACTAATATTAGAAAATTGGAATAATTACCTCACCGAAGAGGAAAATGATCGTATTCTTGTGGAAGAACAGGTAAAAAAGATCTTTGCTGAGTACGGATATACACTTTCTGAGGAACTTCTTCTAGAAATAGATTGGTCAGCCGGCCTGCGACTGCTTAAGCGGGGGATCAAAGGCTTGGCACTTGCGGGCGCATTGACCGGTTTTGTGGCGCCAGCCATGGCTGAAGAACCGTCCGCCGGTGAGTGCGGAGAAAATACATGTTCGGCTGAATTTACCGAAATTGATCAAACAGCTATGAAGCAAGATTTAGCTCAAATGATAAAAATGTTTATAGATGATGGAGAAAAACTTGAAGATGTTTATAAAATGCTGGGGTGGGATGAATCTTGGGGATCGCATACAGAATATTTAGGTGAAAAAGCTGTCACCACACCTCCTTCTGCTGCGCCGACACCGACACCAACTCCTGCGCCAACGCCAGTGCGAGAAACTAAAATACAAATCACTAAGTCTCGTCTTAAACAGATCATTAAAGAAATCATAGTCTGATATATGATGCCTCTGACAAATGCGAAAAACTACCGATAAACGCTTCACAACCAAGCACAAAAGCGTTATACTCTATTTACAGCAGCGGCAGCAAATAGATGATAGTTTGTTGGTTCTGATAAATAATTTAACCTTAGAAGATTTGATAGCTTTGAAATTAGAACTCTCAGCCAAAAACATTAACAATCGGCTTTTTGGCCTTGACATGTGGAGGAAAACAAGCTATATTATGAAGGAAGCGATGTTGATGTTTGCTATATCTACAACGCAGTCGAAGAAGGACGCTGCAAGGTTCTTGGGTTTAACTTATTTAGATTTTAAGAAAGCTCTTAAGAAGTTTGAAGTTGATAACTATTTTTTAAACAAAAAGGAAGAGAAAAAATAATGTCACATATTGGTAAATCAGTTTTTCACGTTTGGAACATTCGAGATATTCATTTCGGAAAAGTTGTAGATGAGAAGACAGAAAATGATTGGAAGTTCCTACTAGTGAAGTGGGTAGACAACGAAGAATATGAAAACTCAAAAAAAGAAGCGACTAATCCAAAAGAGACGTCTAATTACCCGAACTGGCATAGAATTGATAGTGTCAGAGTATTTGAGCCAACAGAAATGATGGCATCATTAAGAAAATTATAACAGTTATTTGAAAAATTTAAGATTATCCAGTCATACTTACATGGTGTAAGGAATATAAAGGTAAAGGGTCCATATCTATCATGACCTTCGTTTCCTGGAAATGAAACAGTAAACTGTAGGTTAGCATGTGGGGAGCAAGAGAACCACAACTGGATAATCATTCTATGAGGAAAAAAGGTATGTGGCAGTTTTGGGAAGGAAATAATAAATATATACAAGGAAAGTTAATAAGTGAGCATAGCTCCAAAGCTGCAGCAATTTCCAAAGCAAAGACGAAGCTAGGAAAAGAAATTAAACTAACAGAAGATAATAGAAAGAATGAGAAAATAATATGGATTGATAGTCCTACTAATATTCCTCTTGGAATTATTAGAAAACCAACGGGGGCGAAACGGATTCGACAGAGTAAGAAAGGATAAAAGTGCAAGCAGGTTAGATACGACCTTAACAGTTCAAAACCTAATAAGTGCCAACAATAATGTTCACTTCGAAACTATCGCTCTAGCAGCTTAGTTTCAGGGGCTTCTTAAAGCCTTTTTACCCAATTTGAGATAGCAGGTAGATGCCTGCGAAACTAAAAAATCGAAATGGGTTACCCTACTATTAGTAGGTGAGGCGCAACAGGGTAGTAAGCGTGGCGGTCCCCTACCTATCTTTGCTGGTTTGTGACAGTAAATCAGATAAGCTTGTGAATGACTTGAATTTAGACTTATTTTGGACGTGGGTTCGACTCCCACCGCCTCCACCACTTAAACAACAGGAAATAAAATGGTAAATAAATTAAGAAAAATAATAAGCAATTTTGAAGGAACACACCAACAGTTGAGAGAAATGCTCCGCGGCAAGCCCTCAGAACCCACAAATCCTACAGAGGATTTGTCGGCACTTAAAGTGATAGAGCTAAAAGCAATTGCTAAGCAAAGAGGCCTCAAAGGTTATTCAGCGTTGAACAAAGCAGCCCTTATAGAAAAGCTAAAAGAATGAAACCAGAAACGATGTGGAAAATATTTAATTTAGTATTGGCTGCACTTATAATGCCGCTGGCAGGATGGGTGTGGTCAGTCAATGTAGAAGTGGCTCAACTTCGTAATGATCTTGGAGATCTCGAGAATAATTTTGCACAAATCGAAGATAAAGTTAAGGATTTAGACGACGCGTCCCGCACCCTTATCGGAGTGGAACGAGATGTCCAACACATTCGCGAGATTTTAGATCGGATTGAAACTTTGGTGGCACAATGAAATTTTCAACATTGTGCTTATTGGCTATATTGTCGGGACTCGGAATAACCGCCATGGCGACAGCCGACGAGTTATCCGATATAGAGCGAGACGCCAAAGCATTAGAGCTTTATTTACAAGACAGGAATGATCATCAAGAATATTGCCCTCATATCGAATGGTTTCAACCGCCTATTGGAATTTATAAAGATCTTTTAAGCTCACAATTACCACAAGGATGTAAGGATTAAATATGAAATTACTAAAAACAATAACATTACTAATATTGATATTAATTCCCCACGAAGTTCAAGCTAAATCTCATGCGCTTGGGTTTGCGGCAGGATCAACATATGGCATCGGACTCTCTTATTCCCATGATTGGGATCATAACGGCATACAATTTACAGCACTCCCGGTTTGGGATCAAGAAGATGGAGGATTGGTTGCCGGCGGGATCAATTTGAAGAAGAATTTTCACCACAATGAGATGGTGGCCATATACGGGAGCTTTGGTATCGCTGGAATGATGATGCGAGATGTTTGGGAAGATTGCGAATGGGATGATGAAACTAACGAAGAAGTGAACTGTGTGACAGAAATCGAAGAAAACAGAAATTACGCCGTTGGCCCGGGCGTCGGAATGGAGTTTTCCTTTTGGGGAAATATGATATTTAGGTTTGAACTTCCATTGGCCGTACGGAACGGTACTGATGGATTTGGAATTTCTCCCATTCCCAACGCTGCCATAATGTATCGGTGGGATGCACCACCAAAGGTACTACAATTCTAACGGAGTAAGTGTGGAATATCCACCAAGAAGATATAAAAAATTCAACAAAACGGAACGACGAAATAAGATAGCAGATTTGGACTTTAAGACACAATTAGAGGATTTTTGGTATCTGCTTGAAAAGAAAATCAAATTAAAGCGAAAAGAGTTATATAAAAGAATAGAAGAATAAGTTGCCTTTGCCTCCTCGAACTAATATTTAAAATGTTCGAGGGGGTTTTTTAACATGTTTATGAAGCTTGTAGCAAAAGCCAAGGATGCTCTTTCCTACTTCTTATCTAAGTTTGGACTAGATAATAAAGAGGAAGAAGTTTTTCGCTGTCCGTGTTGCGGATATGCTCCTTGCGATTGCGATGATCATTAAGAAGTTACTTAAATATGCCATATTATTTCTAGCAGCATGCTCAACAGATTACGGCATTAGTACAGAAATCATAGAACTTGTGGATCCATCACAACCAGTTGTGGTGGATTCTTTAATTCAATCTGGGATGCCCACAAGTATTGATGTGTTGATTGTTCTTGATACCTCGGGCTCAATGAGTGACAACTATGAACAAGTGAGCAGGGGAGTTGAAATTCTGCGGGGGGATATTGAGGATATCACCTATGATTATAAAATAGGGTTTATCAACTCTTCTTTAATAAAACCATATTTTTCGGGGCCATATGATGTCTACTCCTCGGCAATAGATTTTTTGTTAGCCCCCTGGATCTTGGGAGGAGATCGAGAAGAAATAGCTTTTTATGCAGCTTATGAGTTTAGAATAACCACTGAAGAGGGTGATTCTTTTTTCAGAGAGAGTGCCGACAAATTATTAATTTTTGTTTCAGATGAAGATGAACAATCTGTTTTTACTGCAGAAGTGTTTCATTATTGGTTAAAGGATGAGTTTAAAAACGTGCAGCATGATATTGTGACTATTGTCAATATAGAAACAAGCGATTGTGAGAGCGGGTGGAGTGCCCATATGGGCGAGAAATATATGGAATTGAGCGCTTATTATGGAAAGACTGCTACCGATATTTGTAGTGATTGGGAGCTAGCTCTCGCCGATAGCACATTTTTAGTAGGCCCAGTCGATTACATTAATTTGAGCCAGATACCCCTTGAAGACACCATCGTAGTGTATGTAGATAAGGTAATCACAGAAGAATGGTACTATTTATCAAGCACTAATACCGTTTACTTAGACTTTGTACCTACTGAGGGGTCTTTAATAGAAGTAGGATATGTGGCAGATACCGAATGAACTTCAATATATAGTACAGGCAATTTATGCCTTAAGTTATGTTGCGATTATTTATATTTTCGCGCGATTGGTCTTAAATCTGAGAAAAGAACGAAAATTAATAGAAAAAGAGATAGAAAGGCTTAACAAACTACTTGATCCTGTATTAAACTCTAAGAAAGCAAAGCTTAAGCAAAAAGCAATTGAGGTAATGACTCAATATCATATTGTGAAGGATGAAGAAACCGGCCAATGGATTCGGATAAAACGAGAAGAAGATGAGTAAACAATGGAAACAAGTGAAGATTTTCGAGACCTTCGAAGAGGCTGATATTTTACGTAAGAAAATGTTAGAGGGCGACAAAAGTAGTAAGTTAGAAATTAAAGTTCGAAGATGCGGAGAAGAAGGAAAACAGTTTAAAGTTAAATCTTATTATCCTAAACCTCCCACTAAAAACAAAAAGAAGAAAAATGACTGATAAAAAATCAATCGTGATGGTTTCGGGCGGTTTTGATCCTGTGCACGTCGGCCATATTAGATTAATTCAAGCTGCCTCTGAATATGGTGATGTGATAGTCATTGCAAACTCTGACACTTGGCTTTATAAGGAAAAGGGATTTGTCTTTATGAGTTTTGATCAAAGAAAAGAGATTCTCAATGCTTTAAAGGGCGTTATCTTAGTAGATTCAGTGGATGATGAGGATGGGACTGTTTGTGATGCGATTTACCGGCATAAACCCGATTACTTTGCTAACGGCGGCCGCCGCCATTTTCTTAACACTCCCGAGGCCTCCACATGTGAAAAAATGGGCGTAAAGATGTTGTGGGGTGTTGGGGGCACACGAGGATAAACACTTGATAAAATTATGGTACAACTTGTTTCGTAAAAAGGAGAAAAATATGAGCAATACCGCTGGCGAAAGCCGAACAAACACAAAACTTAATAAGGAGCTTAAAACACAAGCAGCCGAAATTGGAAAGATGAGGGGGCGTATCAATCAATTGGTTGATAATATAGCTGTCTTGGAAAGTGATCTCGTCCTTTTTAAGAAAAATGTAAGTAGAGATTTATTGGAAGTCATTGAAGCTCTTAAAGAAAAGTAAACTAGCGCATAGTTACTTATAGATGATAGTATTTTTGTTGACTTTAATGCTGGCATGTACACCAGCATTACAAACAGAAGAAAGCATCACATATGATACCGAAGCCGAAGAAGAAATCGTTTTTGGTATTCAAGTTGACGGGGTTTGCGGGCATGCCGTAGGCGATGAAATTTGTGATCTTATTTTAAAAGATCAAAATGATGATGCGTGGAGCCTTTATGACTTAGAGGGCGACGTCATTCTTCTAGATTTTTCAGCTATGTGGTGTGGCCCCTGTCAATCGGCAGCTTCCACGGTACAAGAAATGCAAGACTTTTATGAGGCAGAAGGATTTCATTATATCACTGTCTTAATTGATGATACGTCAGGCGATACTGTCGAACAGGATGAGGCGCAATTTTGGGCGGATACGTTCGGCATTGACACACAACCAGTTTTGCAAGGAAATCGCGATCTTGTTGATGGGGATCCAAGTTTAGGTTATCCTATTTCATCTTGGCCAACATTTGTTTTTGTTGATAGAGACTTAAGCGTATTTTGGGGCATATATGGATATAGCGAAGAATATCTAAGAATGGTAATAGAAGATATGCTATGAGATTATGGAATACTTTAAAAAGTTTGGCAAGTTCTCATTAATTTGGTATAGCCAACAATTCGCTATTCCTTTTTGGATTGTAGGACATATTCACTTGCACTTGAATGACTACCATGGTATGATAGAGATGTCAAGTTCGATCCTTATGCATATGATGGTTGGACTTGGTTTTTGGTTTGATTGGAAAGAACATGACAAAGGAGAATGAATGTCTATTATTGAAAATTTGAAGAACCTTGATTTGGAAAGTGGTGCAACTGCTACTCTCACATATAGCGAAGGCACCGATGTCTTTGTACATAACGAGACAGAAGTAGAAACAGCGCTAGCGGAAACTGATGTTGTCAGGAATTTTGCAGAACTTATAGCCACACCGGGCTTGAAAGTTAATACATTATTTGGAACAAATGTACTGCAGTCGCTACGTGATGATGGCTTGTTGGATGATTATGAACGCGACGATACATTTTCGGATTATCTCTACGAGGTAATTACGGATAACTTTTGGGACGTTGATTTTATTGAATCATCTACTGAAAAGTATGACTACAAGCGAGGCTTCTGCACCCTCAGCACTGAGGTTGTGGTACCTGTAGCGCAATTGCTCGAGCTTAAGCCCTATTTGACTGGTTGGAGTGCGTCTATTCGCGCTAATGGCGGTATGCTCACGTTTGAGTGAGCTAGCGCTGCTTCGTCGCTTTGTAACGGGGGGTGGCTGCCGATCCACACGCAGGCAGAGGTTTCCGGTCATCCTAGGGTGCGCACAAAAAACCGGCTTTTCGATACACAATGCCCGTATATCATCATTTGAAAACAATATTTGTTAGAGTTCCAAAAACGGCGACTACGAGTGTCTGTGAAAAACTGCACTCGTTTGATTGTTGGCAACGGTATTGCGGACCAAGGAGAGAAATGCGCATTGGCGCAAGTCCTCCTCGATACAAGCACGAAGCGTTATGGGAAATAAAAGAATACATCGATCATAACGCATTTGATGATTATTATAAGGTGGGCTTGGTGAGAAATCCTTGGGATTGGTTAGTATCCTATTACCATTATTATCAAGATTTGGACATTAAGCATGAAGGGATAATGGTTGGAGGAATAATGAGATACGGCAGCGCCATTGATGATGCTTTGATAAACCAAATTCATGATACTAAAAAGTTATCATTTAGCGATTTTTTATCTCGCATAGAAGAAAACTTAGCAACAACCGCAGAGTTTTCATCTCACAGAGATAACCCACAGACCCCTCAATATGCGTATTTTTTGGATGACGACGGTAAGATTAGGGCTGATTTTATAGGAAAATATGAAAACCTAGACGCGTTGTGGGTCACAATATGCAAAAGAATAGGAATAGAGGACCCACAACAACTGTCGCGTGAAAATGCTAGCGTCCACAATAATTATAGAGAATATTATCGAGATAGAGACATCGAGAAGGTAGCAAAAATGTATAGAAAAGATATAGAGTTATTTGGTTATAGCTTTTAATGTTAACATCTGTATGATGGGGTGTAGTTCAATTGGCAGAACGTCGGGCTGTTAACCCGGAAGTTGTAGGTTCGAGTCCCACTGCCCCAGCCATTTTATGTATAAAAAAGGCGATATAGTATTAGTAAAATCACCAGCAGGCCCAGAGGTTTATGTTAAATTACTTAAACGCGTAGAAAAACCTAAAGATTATTGGGGGGCGGATGGTTGGGAAGCAATACTATTTAATGACGCCGAGACGGCAAAACTAAGAAAAGCAGGAGTTCCTTATCCCAACAAAGGTGAAAGAGAGGTATGGGTATATGATGAAGATATCATTAAAAAGAAAACTAGAAAACGCAGTAAAAAAGACATTAATACCAGGTAATATATCACTAGCGCTGGCTTCATTAGTAGCGGCTATGGCTGTATGGTTGTGGGTCACAAAAAACGTGGTAGGTTCATAGATTTGTTTATTGCGCCTATTTAGTATAGACGGTGCTAAATGAAGAAGAACTATGTCTTAGACACCAGCGTATTTTTAACAGATGCTGATGCAATATATAAGTTTGATAATCACGATATCTTTGTTCCACTCAAAGTGCTTGAGGAAATTGATAAGCACAAAAAACGTCAAGATTCGGTGGGAATAAACGCCAGAAAAATTATTAGAACTTTTGATGATTTAAGAGAAGGCGGAAATTTACATGATGGAGTACGCATAAGCAAGGGAAAAGGGCTATTAAAAGTGATGTCATATGGGTGCCTTAAAAATGCGGTATTTCCTCCCGACTTGGATATTCGTATTGCAGATCACACGATTATTGCCACCGCAAAGGCAGTCCAGAAAAGCGCCCCTAAGCGGAAGATGATACTTGTTTCGCGCGATATTAATATGCGTGTTATTTGTGATTCCGTCGAGGTGAAAGCTGAAGATTACATTGCAGAAAAAGCAACTAGTTCGCCCGACGAACTATATACAGGTTTCGCCGAGCATTTAGTGGATGATGCAGTCGTGGATCGGTTTTATAACGGAGAAGATATAATCATAGCAGAAGAAGATCCTCTTCAACCATGGTCCCCGAATCAATATGTAATGCTGGTTTCCAACGCCAATCTCAAAAAGACCGCAATTGCGCGCTTTTATAATCACCTCGAACCGCTTGGTAGAATAATTAACGATAAATTTCATGATTGGAAAATATCGGCGCGCAACAAAGAACAAGCATTCGCCATTGATCTACTGATGGATCCAAATATTAAAATTGTTACCCTCATTGGAACGGCAGGAAGTGGCAAAACTCTTTGTGCTGTAGCCGCAGGACTACAACAGACAATTGGTTTGAGAGAGAACTATTATTCTAAGTTAATAATTTCTCGCCCGGTGCAACCTCTAGGGAGAGATATAGGCCACCTCCCTGGTACCATGGAAGAAAAATTACTCCCATGGTTAATGCCTATTCAAGATAATCTTGAATTTTTAATAGGAGGGGATAAAAACACTTTGCGATTATATATGGACAATGGCAAAGTAGAAGTTGGAGCTTTAACTTATATTCGCGGACGCTCCATTGCAAACGCGTTTATGATCATCGATGAGGCCCAAAACTTAACGATGCATGAAGTTAAGACCATTATTACACGAGCAGCCGAAGGTACAAAAATCGTTTTAACAGGTGATATAGAACAAATTGACAATGTGTATGTTAATGAAATTTCGAATGGTTTGGCTCATGCTGTAGAAAAGTTCAAAGATTCGCACATAACAGGCCATATTACCTTTAGAAAAGGCGAGAGATCTGAAATTGCAACTCTCGCATCGAAAGTGCTATAAAACGCTTTACAAAACAAATGTTTGTGTTATTATAACATTACGAATAGGAGAAATAAAATGAGTAATGGTTTAGAAAAAGAAGGCCCGGCCACCATTGGAGAGGAGCAGGCCCATCAAAATCCGATGTTAGCCATGACAGTAGGGAAGGACTCGAAATTAAAGGAAATGTTGGTAGAATATGTCGGCACGAAACTAAATAAAGAAGAGGTTACAGTTCACATGATCATTGAAGTCATGGCAGCCGAATTCCCTGAATTTGTGTTTGCCTTCGCTGAAGAGAATTTTTTGAGAGGTTACCAACTGGGACTAGATGATGCTGATAAATTACGTACAGAAATCACAGAACAAACTACTGGAAACGGTGAATAATTTTTATACCCCCTCGGGTATACATGTTTATTTTAAAGATCCTTTATTAAATGATGAAATTAATCTTGAAAGCGTAATAAGTAAAGTTGAAGAAACCATACCTCATCATTTACTATCTGAAGTAGAAATGATTATTGTAGGATGGTTTGAAGAGTTTGAAGAGAGAAAGTTAAACGCGTTTTATAAAGATGGAGCATTATATGTCTCAAACGCACAAGATGATGAAATGGATATGTATGATGACATTGTGCACGAGGTGGCACACTCCATAGAGGCACCCCTCGGGTATACTATTTACGAGGATGAGAAAATTAAAAATGAGTTTTTAAGAAAGAGAAAATATTTGCATGATATTTTATCGTCCCATGGTGTCGAAGCGCCATTATCAATTTTCATGAACCCAGAATATGACGAAGAGTTTGACATGTTTTTGTATGAACAGATAGGGTATGATAAATTGTCTAGTTTCACACGAGGACTATTTGTTTCTCCTTACGCCACCACATCCTTGCGAGAATATTTTGCCAGTGGCTTTACAGAATACTATTTAGATTCTAATCACCACTATTTAAAAAATGTCAGCCCCGAATTATATAAGAAATTATTATTGCTCCAAGACCCAGAAAAACTTGACACTGTCGAATTTTGACGCTATAATATAAAGTGCACCACGGAGTATACGTGCCACATATATCATATTCAGAACTCAAGGATTGGGTTTTTTGTGCTTTCTACCATAAATTAACCAGAGTAGAAAAGCTTTCAGGGTTTAAAGGAAATGCATTCACAGCGTTTGGAACAGCAGTTCATGCAGTTTGCGAGAAAAAGCTTTTAAAAGAGGAGATAGAAGATCAAAAGTATTTTATCGAACAATTTGAAGAATCACTCTCGGGACTTGATGATGATGTAGAAATAGATTATGATTTAGTTAGTCAAATGAAGGAGCAATCCAAAGCAATCCTCCCAGAGATAGAAGAAGCACTAACAGAGTATTTTGGGGAGTTTCAAGTTTTAGCGTCAGAAATGGCACTAATGGAGCCAATTGAAGGTGAAGAGGAACATAAGTTTAAAGGATTTATTGACGCCATTATTGTGACTCCCGATAGAAAGGTTCACATCTTTGATTGGAAAACTTGTGGATGGGGTTGGGACGCGCGCCGCCGCAGTGATAAAATGACAACATATCAGCTAACTTTATATAAACATTTCTTCTGTAAAAAGATGGCGATAGACCCTGCGGACGTTGAAACTCACTTTGCCCTCCTCAAGAGGACAGCTAAATATAACAATGTTGAATTCTTTAGAGTGACCAGCGGACCAAGAAAAACTGAAAATGCTCTAAAAATGTTGAAAAAAGCGTTATACAATATCAAAAATAAACGATATATTAAAAACAGGTTATCATGCAATCGGTGTGATTTTAGACATACCGAACATTGCCCATAAGGAATAAATAAATGAAATTAGCAGAATATATCTGGATTGATGGTACCCAACCAACATCCAGGTTAAGGAGCAAAACAAGAGTTTTGCAAGATGATCAAGACCCCGACATCTGGGGTTTTGATGGCTCGAGCACAGAACAAGCCGAAGGAATAAACTCAGATTGCGTTTTGTTCCCTGTGATGGCTTGTAATGACCCCATCAGACGAGAAAAATCTTTGTTGGTATTGTGTGAAGTGTATAATACCGATTTGGCTCCTCATACAACCAATACTCGATCATTATGTCGAGAATCTGCAGAAGAATTTATAGCTCATGGTCCTCTTTTTGGCTTGGAGCAGGAATACACTTTTTACAAGGATGGGCGCCCCATGGGCTTCCCGGATAAGGGCGAGCCCGACCCACAAGGCAAATACTACTGTTCTGTGGGCGCTGACGCCGTCTTTGGGCGCGAGATAGTAGAGGAGCACTTGGATGCATGCCTAAGGGCAGGATTGGCCATTAGTGGCATTAATGCTGAGGTTATGCCCGGCCAGTGGGAATTCCAAGTCGGGCCTCTTCCGCCTATTGAGACAGGTGATCACCTTTGGATAGCTCGGTATCTTCTTCAAAAGATTGCCGAAAAGCACTCCGTAACTGTGTCGTTTGATGCCAAGCCCGAAAAGGGCGACTGGAATGGCGCCGGTTGTCACACCAACTTTTCGACCCATGAAATGCGTGAGTCATTCGAGGCATGCAAAGAGGCCGCCGAAGCGCTTGGAAAGAATACAAAGGAACATATTGCCAATTATGGAGATGGTATTAAGAAGCGCCTTACTGGGAAGCACGAAACGTGTTCTTATAAAGAATATAGATGGGGAGTTTCTGATAGAACTGCGTCTGTGCGCATTCCTTGGCAGGTGGCTAAAATGGGAAAGGGGTATATTGAAGACCGACGTCCTAACGCCAACTGTGACCCCTATGTGGTAACAAGATTAATTCTGAACACTGTGTGTTCTAAAGAGGAAGAATGAAAAAGAAAATTTTAGTAATAAGTGATCACCCCTTGTCACCGTCTGGGGTGGGTACACAAACAAAGTATTTTATCGAAGCACTTTTGAAGACGGGACGTTATTCGTTTATTTGTTTGGGCGGCGCCATTAAGCATAAAGATTATTCACCACAAAAGGTCGACCCCTGGGGTGATGACTGGCGTATCTTCCCGATAGATGGCTATGGAAATCATGAAATAATTCGTTCTGTCATCCAAAAAGAACAACCAGATGTTTTATGGTTTATGACAGATCCCCGTTTTTATGGTTGGTTATGGGAAATAGAAAATGAAATTCGAGCGAATATGCCGATGGTTTATTACCATGTGTGGGATAACTGGCCCGCCCCCGTATTTAATAGCTTGTTTTATCGTTCTACTGATGAGATGGTTTGCATCTCTAAAGTAACGCATGCGGTTGTACAAGAAGTAGTACCAGAGGTATCGTCAACCTATTTGCCACATGCTGTTGACCCGCAGTTTTTCCACCAATATACCACGATAGAAGAGAAAGCTCGCTCTGCTGTGGTCAGAGAACGAGTGTTTAAAAGCACCAACAATCATTCCAATCCGGATAAGAAATTATTTTTCTGGAACAGTCGCAATGCTCGACGTAAGCAAAGTGGTACGATGGTCTGGTGGTTCAAAGAGTTTCTCGATGAAGTTGGCCATGATCAAGCATCACTTCTAATGCATACAGATCCACGAGACCCGCATGGGACGGATTTGCCTCATATTATAGAGCATCTTGGTGTTAACGATGGGCAAATATTAATATCCGCCGATAAGGTCGATTCACTAAATATGGCCGATTTATATAATGCAGCTGATTTCACAGTTAGTATTAGTGATGCAGAGGGTTTTGGATTAAGCATGCTGGAGTCGCTTTCTTGTGGAACGCCCGTCATTGCAACTCTGACCGGAGGGATGCAAGAACAGGTAACAGACGGGAAAAAGTGGTTTGGATATGGTATCAAACCAGTTAGTAAGTCGGTGATTGGTTCGCTTCAAGTGCCTTATATTTACGAAGATAGAATCTCACAAGAGGATTTTAATACTACAATGAAAAAAGCGCTCGAGATACGCCCTGCGGCATATAAGAAGATGGCCACAGCCAGTATCAAACATGTTGCAGATAATTATAGTTTTGAAGGATTCCAAAACAAATGGGTAGAATTAATGGATGAAATAGTAGAAAAACATGGTTCTTGGGAAACAAGAAAGAATTATGAGCGTTGGCACTTATTGGAGGTGGCATGAAAAAGAAGATTTTGCTTAAGGCACCAATATTAACTCGCAGTGGTTACGGAGAACAATCGAGGTTTGCTTTAAGATCCTTGCGCTCGCGGCCCGATTTATTTGATATTTATATTCAACCACTCCAGTGGGGGCACACTTCGTGGGTTAGCGAAGGAGATGAAGAAACAAACTGGATTAACCATACGATTGAGAAAACGATTGCTTTCTTACAACATGGTGGTCAATTTGATACAACATTACAGGTGACCATCCCGAATGAATGGGAAAAGATCGCCCCTGTTAACATTGGTTTTACTGCTGGGATGGAAACTACACAAGTAGCTCACCAATGGATCCAGAAAGGAAATGAAGTAGATAAAATTCTTGTTGTTTCTGATCATTCTCGTGACACGTATCGTAATACGGTTTATGTAGCAACTCATAGTGAAACCGGACAACAACAGGAATTAAGATTACAAACTCCGGTCGCAACCACGAACTACCCAGTTAAAGATCATGGTGAGACGCCGGATTTGGGGCTTAAATTAGATTATGATTTTAACTTTTTGGTGATGGCGCAGTTCGGACCACGTAAGAATTTACCCAATACCGTTAAGTGGTTTATTGAAGAATTTGGCGCCGAAGAAGTGGGGCTCGTTGTTAAGTCAAACATAGCTAAAAATTGCTTAATGGATAGAGAGCGTCTTTTTAACGATATGAAGAGATTATTAGCCCAATACCCGGGACATAAGTGTAAGGTATACCTTCTTCATGGGGATATGACTGACGACGAGATACACTCTTTATTTGAACATCCGCAACTTAAAGCGTTCCTGACTTTAACTCATGGTGAGGGCTTTGGACTACCGGTGTTTGAAGCATCTTATACTGGCATGCCTGTTATTGCTCCGGGTTGGTCGGGACAACTTGATTTCTTAGTAAATAAGGAAACAGGAAAATCAGAGTTTTACAGTGTTGAATATGATATCCAGCCGGTCCCAGATGAAGCAGTTTGGGAGGGTGTGATTGTCAAAGAATCTATGTGGGCATATCCCCGCGAACATTCAGCCAAGCAACAGATGCGTAGATGTTATGCCGATTTGACTTCTGATGATGCAGAGGAAGTCATGAAGCGCTCTCAAGACCATGTAGAATATCTTCGCGAAAAGTTTGCAGAAGACAAACAATACGCTTTAATGGTTTCAGAGATTTGCGAGACACTTGGTATAAACACCGAGAATTCTGCAGAGGAAGACGTCTTGGAATTTGATTGATGGCTAAGATTGTATTTATCGCTGACTTTTTCGTCGATGAAATAAGCGGCGGTGCTGAGATATGTGATAATATCTTGATCAATCTTTTGCGTGATGATGGTTTTCACGTCGTTAAATTTAAGAACGCGGATTTAACCGATAAACACATTAAGCTTTACCGGTCATGTGGCTATCACTTTATAATATCAAATTTCACTTTAATGTCAGATCCTGTATCGACAGAGTTGGTCAATTGCCCCAATTCTTACAGCATCATGGAGCATGATCACAAATATATAAAGACAAGAGATCCTGCCGTTTATAAAGATTATCGAGCGCCTTTTCAAGATATTGTGAATAGGGAGATTTTTACAAACGCTAAAAACATTTTTGCTCAATCTAAGATTCAAGCAGAGTGTATACGAAAAAACCTTAACATTAACAATGTGGTTAATTTGGGAATGAGTTTGTGGACGGATGAGCAACTGGAGATTATAGAAAATAATATCACCAATACCAAACAAGAAGGCGCCTCGGTGATTAATAGTCAAAACCCTACAAAAAATACAGCCACCACAATAAGTTATTGCCAAGAGAAAGGAATTCCTCATACACTTATCGGTTCATCTGATTATTCTGAGTTTATTAAACAACTCTCGTCTTACCAATCATACGTTTTTATTCCTAGAGTATTAGAAAGCTTTAATAGGGTGCTGTTGGAAGCGCGCATGTTGGGTTGTAAAGCGATAACAACCAATCTTAATGGCTGTATTTCGGAAGAATGGTTTAAACAGTATAAAGGCAAAGAACTCATTGAATTTGTGAGAGAACAAAGACAGCGAGTTTACAACGATATTAAAACGGCGATTTTAGAAGAGAGAGAAATAGAACGAGGCGACAATATAACTGTTATTTTGAATGCATATCGTCGTCCATATAACCTTAAGATGCAGATAGATGCGTTGCGTAACCAAACGGTACCCCCGAAGCAGATTTGGCTTTGGGTAAATGCACATGAAGACAACACTAATTATGACTTTGAAGGTTTAGATGTCGACCGCATTTTCCATAACAACTATAACTGGAAATTCTACGGAAGATTTGCGGCCGCATTGTTGGCCGACACAGAATACCTGGCCCTATACGATGATGACACTGTACCGGGATCTAGATGGCACGAAAACTGCTTGGAGACCATGGGTACTCATGAAGGCATTCTAGGCAGTGCAGGCGTCATTCTGAATGGGAAACACTATGTCCAGCACGACCGCTGCGGATGGCCTTCGCAAAATGAGGAAACCACTGAAGTTGACCTCGTGGGCCACGCGTGGTTCTTTAAGCGCGAATGGCTGCGTTACCTGTGGCAGGAGAAACCCGCCACTTGGGAGAACGGCGAAGATATTCAGTTTGCTTTTATGGCAAAGATTCATGGTGGAATTCCAACTTATTGTCCCCCACACCCTCCGAATGATAAAGAACTTCATGGTTCTATTATGGGCAATGAATTGGGAATAGATAACAAAGCAACCTCAACCAACGGCGCCGTTAGTCACCAACAGTTTTTTGGAGAGCGGGATATTTGTGTACAAACAGGTATTAGCAATGGTTGGAAAACAGTGCGCGGAATAAAACTGTGAAAGATTTCCATATAGCATTTGATAAACTTTTAAAAAAGATTCAAAATAGAGAGAACTTTGCATTTACACGGTTTTCAGATGGAGAGTTGTTTATTATGCAAGACAAACATCTATTGTTGGCTCCCGATCACTATATCACTGGAGATGTGAACGGCCCCAACCGATACACCGAGGAAGAACAGAAAGAATTTAAACCAGAAGAACATCAATTTTATAGGGAAAAGTTGATCGAAGCGTATCAACACACGCAAGAATACTATTATAAGGGCATATGCACATCAACAGATGGTCATGTAGGAAAGGAAAACTTTGATTGGATGATAGAGTTCCATGGCGGCGATCATGAGAATTTAACTTATTCCAATCTCTTGATTAATGCAAACTATCAACGATTCATCGAAGAAATGGTTCCGTTGTTTGTGGATCGGGATATTATATATCTGGTCAACCGCCACGCAAATGTCCCCAAATTACCATTCTCGGTCAAAAAACGCTTCGAAATTGGTACAAACTGCATGATAAACGACTATAATGTAGTTGAGGATGTTAAGAGTTATATTGCCGACAATGAGATTAAAGACCATATTATTCTATGTTCTGCGGCAAGTTTAAGTAACTATGTGATTTATGAATGCTTCCGAGAAAACAGCGAAAATACGTTTTTGGATATTGGTAGTTGTCTTAATCCTCTGTTAGATTTAGAGGGATGGAAATATACAAGGGGTTATTTGACGAGCTATTGGCTTAATAGTAATAGTCAGTTTGGCTCACAGGTGGATATATGGAGTTAGTAAAAAACGGACCCAAGTTCTGGGGTTTCATCCGAGAACTGCGAAACATGGAAGGAGTTAAAGAAGGTTTCATCCAACAAGAGGAAATCGGTGAGATCGAACACGCCGAATATATGCTGAAGTATAATGGCAATTATTGGGTATGTTTGTGTGATGGTAAAGCAGCCGGTTATGTGGGCGTGATTAATGACGACATCCGCGTCGCAACCCACCCAGATTACCAAGGAAAGGGTGTTGGGTCGTTCATGATTAATCAGATAATGAAGGTACATCCCAACGCCTATGCCAAAGTTAAATTAGATAATAGCCCCAGCATAAAACTGTTTGAAAGATGTGGCTTTAAAAAGAAATATTATGTACTGGAGAGAGTTAATGCTGAGATTTGATAACCTATCAACCGATGATGCTTTAAATGCCTGGATGCGCGAAAGCGTTAAAGAGTGTAGATCGACATATCCATTGCTTCTTCCAAAATTCCCAGTTGCTGTTGATATTGGAGCCAATGTGGGGGGCTTTTGTGTTTATGCTAAAAATAATTTCCAGAAAATATATGCGTTTGAGCCAGAAGCGATGAATTATGCAGTGTTGAAGAGTGTAAAAGACCAATATCAGTTAGATAATGTGGAGATTTTTAACAATGCAGTTTACGGAAAAAGTAACGCAAAGTTAACTTTAAGGGGTTTTGACAATAATCATTCGAAAGAGGTCACTTGTGCTGATTTTGAGCATAAAAAATTTTCAGATATTGGTCAGCAGTGTGAAACTATATCTTTAGCCGATATGATAGAAGCATTAGAAATCGGCCACATCGACTATCTTAAGATGGATTGCGAAGGCAGCGAATATGATATATTTGAAAATTTTGAAGATTATCATAAGATAAGCATTATTGCGCTAGAGGTGCATGGGTTTTATGGAGAAAAAAGGAAGTCAGATTTGTTGAAAAAGCTGTCTAAATATTATTATTTTGCCGATCACCAGGCGCATGGGGCTCGGATTCAACCACTGCAAGATTTAGTTAAAGAAATGCCGCCCATGGATGCTCTACTAAATCAGCATATATTTTTTTTGATTAATAAAAAAATGATGGACTAGAAAGGAAAAGCTAATGAAATTTCAAAATTTGTCTTCCGGAGAAGAGGCAAACAAATGGGTTAAACAAAGTATCCGAGAATGTCAAGCTACTTATTTTTTACCAACTTTAGACAAACCAGATCAAAAAATCCCAGTAGCTGTTGATATTGGGGCAAACGTTGGGGGTTTTTGTATACACGCTCATAATACTTTTGATAAAATTTATGCTTTTGAACCATTAAGAGAAAATTATTTTATATTAGAACAAACGTTAAAACAACTCAATATTAATAATGTTGAAATTTTTAACAATGCAGTTTACTCTGAGGGTGATAAAGAGCTTTCTTTGAAAGCCCACAAAAATAAGCTTTCTGGAGATGTAACTTGTATTGATATTCAAAATAACGATTTCATAGATTTGAAACAAAGATGTGAAACTATTTCTTTAGACAATATATTTAATTATTTAAATATAGACAGAATAGATTACCTCAAAATAGATTGTGAAGGCGCCGAGTTTGATATTCTTGAAAATTTTTCTAATTTTGATAAGATAGCTATCATGGCAATCGAACTTCATGATTATTGTGGCGCCAGAAGAAAAGTTGATTTATTACAAACGTTACAGGAGCGCTATCATGTACATTTTTATACTCCCGAAGATGCTCTCCGCGGCGAGACGAAAAAAATGATTCAATCCTTTCTTGATAGCCGAGATCGAAAACATACTTTTAATGAGTTAAAAGTTGTAGAAAATTGTTTTTGTATAAATAAAGAATTTTATAAAATCACGATGGACGAAAAGAAGAAAAAAGTATATCAACGCCCGTGGACAACCTCGATAAAGGCCCCCCACACACTCAGCATCTATTGAAAACTTAATATATTTAAACTCCCCAATGCTTCATAATCCCTATAAAATTGTTAAGATGTTTGAAGAGGAAATTGCCCGGTATACGGGCGCCCTATATGCTGTGGCCACCGATAGTTGCACGGACGCATTGTTACTTTGTTGTGAATATCTGAAGGTAGAGGAAGTTACAATACCCGCACAAACATATTTATCTGTGCCTCAATCTATAATTCATGCCGGCGGTGTGGTAAGATTTGAAGATATCAAGTGGAAAGGTGTATACCAGCTTAAACCATATCCAATATATGATGCCGCGAAGCGATTTACTTCGGGAATGTATATCCCTGGAAGCTATATGTGTCTTTCTTTTCATATTAAAAAACACCTAAAGATAGGGAAGGGTGGCATGATTTTAACAGATGATTTTGAAGCATACCAATGGTTTAAAAAAGGTAGATATGAGGGCAGATCAGAAGTAAAATATCATGACGATAATATTGATATTAATGGTTGGAATTCTTATATGACACCCGAGCAAGCGGCAAGGGGGCTAATGCTAATGCAAAACTATCCCCGGCACGCCACGGACATTCCCGAGGATCCTCCCTATAAAGATTTAAGAGAATTTGAGTTATTTAAGGACTCTCCGCGGAGCAAAAGTGAATAACAACATTGCGTTAATTATAGATACCAATTCGAACTATTCTGATGTTTGGAATCCTTGTTTTGCTCGATTAGAAAAATACGCGAACGGCATTAAAAAGTACGCGTTCACTGACACCAACAAGGGAATTCCCATCGACATCACGCCTGTGATTTATGACAATGATGAGTCATACAGAAATCAATTTTTGTCTTGCATCAAACAGGTTAAAGAAAAATACATTATTTATACGAGCGAAGATTACATTCTATATGATTACGTTCAGCAATCAAGAATTGAAGAAATTTCACATATTCTTGATGATACTGAATATAACTTTTGTAAATTTATTAAAGGTCCTGAAAAAACAAGCCACTACAAAGAGGACATCTACATTATAGATTCGGCAGATTCCAACTTTTTTGCACAACAGGCTAGTATTTGGGATACTAGAGATTTTGAGAAAATTTTTGAAATGGCGCCTGGTGAAAGTACGAGAATGCAGCATGAGCCACAAGGTTCAGGCATTTGTAGGGAATTGGGCTTTAAAGGTTTGCAATATTTTACAAACACAGCAAAAAGGGGTATTTTTCATTACGATTCGGAAATATATCCCTATATTGCCACAGCGGTTGTTAAGGGGCTTTGGAATATGAGTGGATACCCCAACGAAATGGGGGAAGTAGTTAAAGAATTCAACATAAACACACGAATCAGAGGATGGTGTTAAAATGAAGATTGTATGCAATTGGTCAGATGATGGCGAGTGGGGTGTTGTGCCTTATATGCATAAAAGTTTAGAGATATTTAATGATGATAAATGCAATGACGTGTTAATGAATGGGGCAGCGTGGATTTATCATCACGAGATAAAAGAGCAATTTAAAGATTACGATAGAAGGTGTCTATTAGCTTTGTGGAGTCCGTGTGAGTTTACTGCTCGAGCGGATTATTATCATTTTGATCATTATGATTTCTTTACAGATGTTTATTGTGTTTGTCCTTTTACATGCAGCTTTATGAATGAACACTATGGATATGAAAAGTTTAAATATATTCCTTATCCTTACACCAATTGTGCTGTTAAAGAATTTGGCAATTATGATGCAGATTGTTCATGGATGGGTTCGATTCACGGAGAGGATCATATATTGGGAGTGGAAACAATGCTGAATTTTAAATACAAATTCATGACACCCCAAAGAAATACTTGGATGAGGCATCCACATGAGTTTAACAAATGTACTCATGTTTTGTTACCGAATGATGAGAAATTAATAGAACTTAGCAAAGCTAAATGCTCTTTGAGTTTTAACATGATTTATATGAGTCCTGCTTCTCAAAAAAACAACTTTCAAGCGTTTGAGAAATTTGATGAGGGCATCATGCCGCAATTTAAGGTTAGAAATCATGAAATTGCAAGTTCCAAATCGTTGCTTTTAGTGAAAAGGGATCCGTGGGATTTGATAGAAGATTTCTATACCCCTGAAGAAGAGTTTATATATTTTGAGAACTTTAACCAATTGAAGGCAATAATACAAGATGTTTCGACGAATTTTGACAAATACGAAGACATCATTGAGGCAGCGTACTTGAGAAGCAAGAATTATACGGTCGAAAAAATTTATCAATATATTAAAACAGATGACAATTCATTAATCACTTGGAGGAATAAACATGCTTGTTAATAAAAAAATATTAGTTACCGGTGGGACCGGCCTTGTAGGTCGCGAATTGGTAGAGATGTTGGCTAAAAAGGGAGCAGTTGTCACTTCTGTTTCTTTGGATGAGGACAACTTAGATCCCGAATGGGGGGCCACCTATATTAAGAAGGATCTGAGATCAAAAGAAAATTGCCTCGAACTTTGTCAAGGCATGGATTATGTCTTCCACATCGCCGGGATAAAAGGATCGCCGGTAGTTATGAAAACATTCCAGTACCCAATCTTCAGAGATTTCATAATGATGAATACCAATATGATCGACGCTATCTATAACACGCCGACCGTGCAATGGGGATTGTATACGAGCACAATCGGAACATATGGCCCCGCAAGAACATTTAAAGAAGATGACCTTTGGACCCAGAATCCTTCTCCTAACGATTGGTATGCTGGGTGGGCGAAGCGTATGGGGGAGGTGCAAATTAATGCATATGATGAACAGTTCCAGGATGCAAAAATGTCTATCATCAAGCCAGCAAATATTTATGGTAAATTTGATAATTTTGATTTAAGAACGTCGACCTTAATACCTTCTCTGACGCGCAAAGTAGCCGAAGCAACCGAATCAGTTGAAATTTGGGGTGATGGATCTGCGGGTCGAGATATTGTCCACGCAAGAGATGTGGCCAGCGCTGCCGTCTTTGCTGTGGAGAGCAAGATTACTGCGCCTTTGAATGTAGGAAATGGCAAAACATTTACCATCAAAGAGGTGATCCAAACCCTGGTAAATGTCTCGGGTAAGGATTTAGAGCTTACTCATGACCTCTCGAAGCCAACTGGAGATCAGTTCCGGGTACCCAACACGGATAGGTTAAATGGCTATGGTTTTAAGCCGTCTGTGAGTTTGGAAGATGGACTGAAAGAAACTTATGAATGGTATATTACAAATGGGCCCACCAAGGGAAGATTTAACCCATATCACGTCGGAGAAACAAATGATTAATAAGCAGTTTTTAAAACAATATATACGCGAGCAAACCGTGTTGCCTAAAATAGATTTAGCTTTATCGATTCTGGAACAACGGTCTCGGAACATTATGAAAGCGAATTCCTGGTACAAGGAGCTTTACATCGATCCAGAAGTAGATATTGTCAATAGTCACCCGCAAGTGACACAGCAGGTTAGAGCGGAATTAGTGGATTTTCTCAATCTTGTAATGGACAATGAGGTTCAAAATGTATTACAAATTGGACTGGGCCATTGGGCTTCTACTCACTTTACTCTAAGTCTCTTGGTCGACCACATTACGACAGTGGAATATGATGAAGAATTCATCAAGCGCTATCAGCCGGAGATGGACTCCAGCATTGAAACCGTTTTACAGGGAGATTCGACGGTGATCTGCGATAAAATCGATCAACAATTTGATGCGGTCTTTATCGATGGTAATCATTCGTACGAATACGTCAAGAAAGATTTGGAAAATTATTATCCTAAAGTAAAAGACGGGGGCATTGTGGCCTTACATGATGCAAATTTTGAAGGGGAGAGATACGGCACCCCAAGAGTGTTAAGAGAATCTTCATATAATTGGAATTTTATTTCACATTCTAAAGAAGTTGGTATAGCATATTTGATTAAGGAGACAAAATGAAGAAGAGTATGTTGATTTGCGGGGCTGATGGCTTTATAGGTAAGAGTGCCCTTAATTTTTTCAAAGATAGATATGATATCACGGCCACTATATTTAACAAAACCACCCCTCATCGTGGCGTGACCGACGGTGTTGAATACGTTTCAGTAGATTTGAGAGATGAAACAGAAGTTGAAAAGCTCTTCCAACGCCAACGCTTTGACGTAGTACTTCAGGCGGCAGCTACCACGACTGGCGCCAAGGATGTGGTCGAAAGGCCTTACGTTCATGTTACGGACAATGTCGTAATGAATGCATGGATCTTCCGAGAAGCAATGAAGACGCAAGTGGGCCACCTATTATTTCCAAGTTGTACTGTCATGTATCAACCCAAAGATCATCCACAGACAGAGACCGAATGGAGTCCGACTGATGAGATGTATGCTGCCTATTTTGGCGTGGGAAATATGAAGGTCTTTACAGAAAAGATGTGTGACTTTTATTCGCGCATTGGATCCACCAAGTTTACGGCATTTAGACATTCAAATGTCTATGGACCTTACGATAAATTTGACTTAGACAAGTGTCATGTGGTGCCGGCCTTTGTAAACAAAGTAATCAATGCCACAGATACTTTGGAAATTTGGGGCGAAGGGAAAGCGTCTCGAGATATCATTTATATAGATGATCTGATCGACTTTATTGATAAGTGTATTGACAATCAAGAAGCGATGTACGAACTGTATAACTGTGGTGGTGGTGCGGCTTATCCCATCTTGGATTTAGCTAAAACAATAATGACGCTAAACGAAAAAGATCTTAAGTTTGAGTTCGACCTCACTAAGCCGGACATCCCCACTACAGTTATTCTAGATTGCGCCAAAGCCAAAGAAGACCTTGGATGGAGCCCTAGCACCACGCTGGAGGAAGGGTTACGAAAAACTTGCGAATGGTATAAGAATAGTGTATAATAACATAGTTGTAACAGAGGAGAAATATTTTGAACATCGGGGAAGCATTTACACCATCTATGATGAAAGGAAACTTCCTAAAGAATGCACCTTTGTTCAAGATAAGATTTCAAAATCATTTCAGGGGGTTATTAGGGGATTTCACGGAGATAATAAGACGTGGAAACTAATCACTTGTTTATACGGGAAGGTTAAATTGGTTACTTATGACATCGACAGCAACGCTAAGGACGTTTATTTCCTAGACGGCGATGATCCTATCTCTAATTCAATTCTTGTTCCCCCTAGAACTCTTAACGCCCATCAATGCTTAAGTAATAATTGCATCTTTTATTATAAGTGGAGCGAATTTTATACAAACCCAGAGGATCAATGGAGTGTGTTTTACGATGATCCCGAGATTGCTCCCGAGTGGGATCAGAGCTTTCACACCATAGTGGCCGAGCGGGACAAGAAATCACAATCTTTAAGGGAGTTAAAAAAGAATGTTGGATGCTAACGATTTAACCATATTTGAAGAAGAAATTGCTTCACTGTATGAAGATGGCAGAATAAGTGCGCCGGTACATTTGCGCAACGGCAACGAAGAAATCCTCGTAAATTTGTTCAATAATTTAAAAATATCTAAAGAAGATTATGTTTATTCAACTTGGGCTAGCCACTTGCATGCCCTTTTAAAAGAAATCCCACAAGAGAGAGTAAAAAAAGATATACTTGAAGGTAGATCAATCACACTACATTATCCTGACTATAATTTTTATAGTTCGGGGATTGTTGGGGGCAATGCCCCAATAGCCACGGGAACAGCATTGGCGCTAAAAAAGCAAAATAAACCAAACAGGGTTTATTGCTTCATGGGGGACATGTCTTTTAGAGCAGGCATATCCCATGAATCTATTATGTACTCTCTTTCCCAAAATCTTCCCATTACTTTTATTGTTGAAGATAATGGCAAATCAGTTGGAACCCCCACTGAAGAATGTTGGGGTCGCATCCCCACAGAGCATCTTTATGGAGTTTACAAAGAGCTTGCGGGCGCATCCCTGGCTGATATCGTTTATTATAAATATGAAATGTCCTATCCTCATTCTGGCACAGGCGTTTTTGTGGAGTTTTAAGATGATCTTTGAAGATAAAAAATGCACACAAATGTCCATACCAAAAACCGGCACTTATTCCTTATATGGAATGATTAATGAGTTGCCGCCAATAAAAGATACAATAGAAAATGTAATACGAAGCACCGCCAACTCTGGGCGCCTTGTCCCAGAACCAGAAGATTTCGAAATATTACATCCCAATGGAGATAGGTCTTACGAACTGCGCAACGGGGTGTGGACCACATGCATATGGTCCGAAGCCGAGCGCAACAAATATAATTTTAGTACTCACGGCCATTTTTCTTATAGACAGTGGTTGAAATATTTAGAAACTTTTCCAAAATATAAAGAATTTATGACTTTTTCGTTCGTTCGCAATCCTTATGATCGCATGGTTTCAATCTACAAAGGGCATTATGAAGGAGGTGCCAACGATCACGAGGCAGCATGGTCCCATTCCGACAACAGCCGGTCCTTTAAGACATTTTGTGAGTATAATATCGAACTTGAGCCCGACCACCCCCCCTTCGAATCAGATAACACACCCATTCTTCATTTTAAAAATCATTTGTTGGATAGATTCCAAACACAAACATATTATCTCACTGGTAACAATGGCCAAATTGGAGTCGATTTCGTTGGAATGTTAGAAAATTTGAAAGAAGATTATGAAAAACTCCGAGAACTAAATCAAGTATACTCCGGCGCGTTGCTACCAAAATTTGATGAAAGGTATCATTTGAATAGCTCAAAAAGAGATAAAAATTATGAAGAATATTATACTGAAGAGCTAAAAGAGAAAATATATAGCATTTTTAAAGAAGATTTTATTAATTTTGGATATAAAAGATGATGAATTATAAAGAAGAAGTTTTTAAAGGGATGGAGTGGTTAAACGACCACCCCAAAACCATTTTTATTGGCCAAGCAATCGAATATAAAGGCACTGCATTAACACATCAAGTTAAGAACTTTGATAAAGAAAAGTTATTGGAGTTACCAGTAGCGGAAGAGTTTCAAGCAGGGTTGGCATTGGGTTTGGCTCTCGAAGGATACATTCCAGTTTCTATGTACCCGCGCATGAATTTTATTATCCTGGCTATGAACCAGATTGTCAATCACTTAGACAAGTGGGAAGCAATGTCAGTAGGCCAGAGCAAACCAAAAGTGATCATGAAAGCTGTCGTTGGGTCACAATATCCTTTAGATCCGGGCCACCAACATAAGGCAAATTACGTTGAATGTTTCAGGAGTGCATGCACTAATATTGATGTAGTTGAACTTTTATATCCTCAGCAAATAATGCCGGCATATAAACAGGCATTAAGCGGCGAGAAATCAACTTTGATAATTGAACATGGAGATTTATATAGATGAAAAAAATTGAATTTGGCGAATTGAGAATTGGAGAGATAGCCAGAAAAAACTTATTGGATGTTTGCGACACAAACTGGGCTTCGGGAGGACCGAAGGTGAGAGAACTAGAATCCAAATGGAGTGCACTATTTGATTATGAAAAAAGTATAGCCATGAGTTCTGGCACTGATGGGTGTATTAATGCTTGTTTATCATTGTATGAACTTAAAAAAGTTAAAAGAAATGTTAGCGAAGTAATTGTTCCAGCGCTATCTTTCATCGCCACATCCAACAGCGTACGCGCCGCAGGATTAGTTCCCAGGTTTGTAGACGTAAAAAGAGAAACGCTTAATATCGATGAGAGTAAAATAGAAGAATCTATTAATGAAAATACTGTTGCGATTATGGCCGTGCATACCATGGGGCGTATGGCAGAAATGGATGTTATTTGTGATATTGCCAAGCGTCATGGTCTGATTGTGATAGAAGACGCTTGTGAAGCTCATGGAGCTAAATTTAAGGACAAATTTGTGGGACAATGGGGAGACATGTCAGTTTACAGTTTTTATGTTGCGCACTTGGTTTGTTGCGGCGAAGGCGGTATGGTTTCAACCAATAACCCCCACATAGGTAAATTTTTATTTTCTACAAGATCTCATGGACGACCCTTTGATTCTATCTATTTTGATCACCAAAGAGCAGGTTTAAATTCTAAAATGAATGATCTTGAAGCTTCTATAGGATTGGAGGCCATCGATATGTTTTGGGATACCTTTTGGACTCGTCACAAGTTTATGAAAAGAATGCGAGCTAGTTGTAGTGGTGCTGAAGAATTTGCATGGTTCTCGGAAGAGGATAAAAATAATGTAAATTGTCCCCATGGCTTTAGTATCACATGTAAAAAAGAAGGAAACATTGAAATTGTAAAAGAAGTGTTAGATGCATATAAGATTCATTATAAAAGAAATTTTGGATGCATCCCGACGCAACATGCGGCGTTTGCTGACATGGGATACTCTTTGGGTGACTTTCCTGCATCCGAATGGATTGGGGATAATGGTATTCACATTGGATGTCATCAATATTTAAGTGACGAGAATTTAGAGCGCATTGGTGTAGCTTTAACTGAAATATTTAACAAATGTAAGGAAAACAAATGAACGTTTTAATAACAGGTGGCGCCGGATATATTGGTAGCGAATTGGTTAATTACTTTATTCACGACCACAAAGTAACGGTGTTAGATAACTTAATGTATGATCGCACATCTCTTTTGAGATACACGCAACATGAAAATTTTGAATTCGTGAAAGGGGATGTTAGAGACGCTGTAGTTTTAAAATATTTAATGAAGAAAAATGATATCATTTTGCCACTAGCAGCATTGGTGGGGTTCCCTCTCTGTGATGATCACCCCCAAGATGCAAGGGATGTTAATTTTGAAGCCAACCGCTATATTGCCGACAACAAATCAAAAAACCAGCGGCTGATATATCCTTGTACCAATTCCGGTTACGGCACATCAAAAGACGGCTCAGTTTGTACCGAAGAGTCCCCGTTGAACCCTGTTTCTTTGTATGGTAAGACGAAGGTAATGGCAGAACGGGTATACCAAGAAACGGACAACTGTGTAACGCTTAGATTAGCTACAGTATTTGGTCCATCTTCTCGCATGCGCTCTGATTTGCTTGTTAATAACTTTGTATTGCGTGCCCTGAAAGATCGTTTATTGGTATTGTATGAGTGTGAATTCATGCGCAATTACGTACATATTGCGGATATTTGTGCTGCCATTCGGTATACAGTAGATAATTGGAATACCTGCAGAGAAGAAACGTATAACGTTGGAAATGACGCCATTAATATGAATAAATTACAACTTGCTCAAAAGATCCAAGAACATATACCTTTGGAGATCATCAAAGCAGAGTTCACTTCTGACCCAGATGTGCGGGATTACATCGTTAGCAGCGAGAAATTTTACTCAAAAGGATTCAAGTGTAAGCATGATTTGGATATCGGCATTGAACAATTAATAAAAACATATGCTATAATCGATTCTCCTTGGTTTGCAAATTACTAAAATGACTTACGTTGTTGATATTGATGGAACTTTATGCACTCTTGTTGATGGGAATTATAGCCAAGCGCAGCCCTTAACAGAGAGAATAAAAAAGGTTAATAAGTTAGCTACGTCGGGGCACACCATTATCCTTCATACTGCTCGAGGAATGAACAGGTTCGAGGGAAACACTTTTAAATGTCATAGTGAATTTTACTTGTTTACTGAAAGACAGCTAAAAAAATGGGGAGTTATGTATAGTGAGCTAATCATGGGTAAGCCCTCTGGTGATTTTTATATTGATGATAAAGGAATGAATGATGAAGACTTCTTTGCCGATGAAACATGTCCCTAAAGGATGGGGATGGGAGCGATGGATTGTAAATAACGAAGAATATTGCGGAAAGCTTATGTTCTTTGAGAAAGATAAGAGATGTTCGTGGCATTATCATGTGCTAAAAGATGAAGTGTTTTATCTTCAGTCGGGCTTGATGATCGTCAAATATTCTGACGGAGATGATCTCGAGAGTGCAGAACAAATAGTACTCGGCCCGGGCGAGAACTTTCATGTCTATCGAGGATTGAGACATCAGATGGTGGCGATAGAAGACTCGGAATTGTTTGAGTTCTCGACACAACATTTTGATAACGATTCACATAGGATTATAAGAGGCGATTAATGAGCGAGAGAAAATATCTACCTACGCTATCAGAGTTGATTGATCGACTATCCATCGCTCAACTAAAAGAAGTCTTTATTTCTGCTCACAAGGCCGAATACGCTCAGGAAATAACTGACATATGCCATGACATCCAACTCGTCCTAGACGAGCAGGAAGGGCACATTACGGCGGACACAGTGCGTGCTATCGTGGTGTTATCGCAGATGAATCTGCACATTTGGCACAACGAGTCGAATTATAGAAAGGGCATCAAGGATGGTAACGATCTTGAGCTAACACATGGACTTAACGGTATCAGAAATACTGCGAAGAACAAGATTCAAGAGGTAGTTGGAGGCAGAAAGGATTACAAGATAGATTGTTTGGCTGCCGATTTTAAAGAGTGGGAGATTAGTTGGAATTTAGAGAGACGCGACGAAGAAGCATCTTAAAAACAATTATATGGAGAATGATTGCAATTCTTAATAGTTATGTTATTTTGGTGAGTGCTACAACTGATGATGCTTTATTAAATGCATTGTTTATGAACTTAACTGGGTTTATTATTTATTATTTATATGAAAGGGTTAGTAATCAAATATCATATGGGAAGATAGAAGTAGAAGAATGAAAGTTTTAGTTATTGGCGATAGTTGTAAAGATGTACATGTTTATGGGGAGTGCGACCACATGTGCCCGGATGCCCCAGTCCCTGTTTTTATTCCGAGATTCCAAAGAGAAAATAAAGGAATGGCCGGCAATGTATATGAAAATTTAGTTTCGTTGGGCGCCAAGTGCACGATAGTTACCAATCAGAACGAGATTACAAAGACACGTTATGTAGAACAAAAAACAAATCACATGATTGTGCGTATCGATTCCGGTGAGGAAAAGATAAAAAAAAGCAATAACTTACACCTAATTGATTTCGAGAGCTACGATGCGGTTGTTATTTCGGATTATGACAAGGGTTTTTTAAGCGCAGAGGATATTGAGTACATTGCAACACGCCATCACACTGTCTTTTTAGATACCAAAAAACTGATCGGCGCCTGGACATATAATATCAAATTTATAAAAATCAACGAAGTAGAATATAATAAGACGAAACACCTAATTGAGGACAAAAATTGGTTCAAAGAAAAGCTAATCATTACAATAGGTTCGCGCGGCTGTTTGTATGGAGACAAAATTTTCCCTGTTAGCAAGGTGGAAGTTAGGGACTCTTCTGGGGCTGGTGACTCGTTCCTTGCGGGACTTGTGTTCAACTATGTGAAGAATAAAAACATCTATGATTCGATTGTATTTGCAAATGAATGTGCGACAACTGTAGTTCAGCAGAGAGGAGTTACCGCCATCAAATGAAATTTAAAAACTATTACAATCACTACTTGTCTTTACATCAAAACAAATGGTGTAGGCGTTTACATATTATGGGCAATTTGGCAACGTTAGGATTTGTAGTTGCCACCATCCACACAGAAATATGGTTGCTTCTTTTGCTAACACCATTTATTGTGTATCCATTTGCTTGGAGTGGTCACTTTTTCTTTGAAAAGAACAAACCCGCAGCTTGGAATAATCCACTTAAGGCGAAAGCGTGTGATTGGAAGATGATGTGGGATATATTAAGAGGGCACATTAAGTGGTAAAAGTTTGGACAAATGGTTGCTTTGATGTCTTGCATCGCGGACACTTTGAGATGCTTAAGTATGCTAAATCGTTAGGCGACTATTTGATCGTAGGCATTGATTCTGATGCAAAAGTTAAAAGAGATAAGGGCTTTTGTCGTCCGTTTAACAATGTTTTCGACAGGAAGTTTGCCCTAGAGAGTATCAGATATGTCGATTCAGTGGTAGTATTCGGTTCGCGTAAGGCGCTGAGACAAACACTAAAAGCTGTCTCGCCGGATGTGATGGTGGTGGGATCGGATTGGGAAGGCAAAGAAGTCGTAGGACAAGAGTTTGCCTCCGACGTAAAGTTTTTTGAGAGAGTTGGAGAATATTCAACAACAAAAGTGCTGGAGAGCAAGAAATGAAACTGGCTGTCATCACAGGGTGTCTAGGACTTATTGGTTCACATGTTACGCGCCAATGCCTTCTTAGAGGATGGAAAATTTATGGGATAGATAAGTGTACCTATGCTGCGAATGTGGATTTTTTAAACGAGTTTAAGGATTACGAGAATTTTACCTTTGTACAAGAAGATATTGCTACGCTTACATATTTGCCCGATTGTGATTACGTTATTAATATAGCTGCCGAATCTCATGTAGGAAATAGTATTGTAGATAGCGGCGATTTTATGACATCTAATGTTTTAGGTGTCAAGAATCTCCTAGATTTGATACGACAAAAGCAAGCAAACGTAAGCGACCGGCCAGTGTTCTTCCATTTTAGCACTGACGAGGTCTATGGTGATATCACTGCTGGCGAACATGTTGAAACGGATATCTTAAAACCAAGCAATCCATACTCGGCTTCAAAAGCAGCCGCAGACATGCTTGTGATGGCATGGGCAAGAACTTATGATTTAAAATATCTTATTTTAAGACCAACGAATAATTACGGAATAGGGCAATACCCAGAAAAACTCATACCCCTTACTGTTAAGCTTTTGATGAGAGGTAGAAAAATTAAACTTCACGATAAAGGTGAACCAATAAGAAATTGGCTTCACTCAGATGACACTGCGTCTGCTGTTGTAGCTTTAATAGAGGCGGGAACTCGAGAGGGGATCTATAATGTCGCCGGCGGCTTTGAACAAAAGAACATCGATACCGTCAGTAAAGTAATCGAATGTTATTTCGGCGAGAAAAGAAATTTGAGTGAGCACTTGGATTTGTCTTTTATACGTGAAGGGCAAGATGTAAGATATGCCCTCAATGATAATAAATTGCGGTCTTTGGGATGGAGACCACAAAAAAGCTTTGATCGGGAGATCAAACATATAGTTGAATACTATAAAACTAATTTTAAATGGTAAATACAAAGGAGAATAAGATGAATTTATCTAATCAAGCAATCGGCGCCATCATGATGGCCCTTCAGGAATCTTTACTGCATCAGTCAGATATTGTTCCTGTTTTTCAAGGATTTGAACTTGAAGTGACCAATGAAGGATTGGTAGTTACTAATCCGCCAACGGTGCACATGAATGATGAAGAGGCCACCGAATCAGCAGAAGCAACTGGCAAGTAATGCCTCGCTATAGATATGGGTGTGGCGATTGCGGTGATTTGGTAATAGTTTTTCACGGATTTGAAGAAACTTTTTCTGATTGCGAAAAGTGCAACCAGACGGGCTCCATGCAAAAACTATTATCAACACCCATAACTATTAAAAAAGAAACTACCAACATTTCTAAGAAAAAGATTGGCGAGTTAACAAAAGAATACATCGAAGAAAACCGAAAAGTTTTAAAACAACAGAAAGAAGAGGCAAAAAAGAAATCTAATGAATCGACTTGAATTAATATTAAGTGGCGTTTTGACGTTCTCTGCACTCCTAAACATAGGATTAATAGTATATGTGAGGGGAGCCATTGTGCGTTTGTTATCAATTTCTGAGGAACTCGGAGATCTACAACAGATGGTTAATTCGTTTGCCAATCATGTGAAAACAGTATATGAATTGGAAATGTTTTATGGCGACCAAACACTATCACACCTTCTCAACCACGCAGTATCGTTTAATGAACAATTGGAGACATTTGAATATATTTATTCTTTAACTGAAGCGGAAGAGTTGGAGACCGAAGGAAATCCACTTGATGACGACGCAGAAAATATCGAAGCCGAAGAAAACTAAAAAAAACTATTATTTTACCCATGTGCACGAAGATGCCATTGTTAAATATGCTAGGACGGAGTGCCTTAAAATAAGGACAGAATTATATATTAACTATATCGGACCAGCATTCAATGAAATGGTAGATAAGATAGTTTTTACTTATAAGTTCACGAGTCTTCCGAATGTTGAATCACTACGCGACGAATGTAAGATATGGTTAATGACCATACTGGACAAATATGATCCAACCCGCGGCTCTACGGCCTTTTCTTATTTTTCAGTGATTACTAAAAATTGGTTTATCCACAAAGTCAAGAAACAGCAGAAACAAAACAAACGAGAGGTGGATTTAGACAACATATCGAAGAGTTACGAAGAACAATATCTTTCAACTGAAGAGTCGTATTTAACTCACAGAGAAGAGGATGAATTTTGGAAAGAGTTCTACACAGAACTTAAGTCCTGGGATGTATCCCAAATGAAAGAGAATGATTTAAAAGTATACCAAGCAATTAACATTCTTTTTGAGTCGAAAGACGATATCGATATTTTTAACAAGAAAGCTATTTATTTATACCTTCGTGAGATTACGGGACTCAACACCAAACAGATTGTTAACTCCTTAAAGAAATTTCGCAAAAGATATCATAACTTTAAGCAAGATTGGGACATGGGAGAGATATGAGCAGCAAGAGTTTAGAAAACTTGATTGAAGAAGCGCTCGACAATATTCGCAGCGACAGAAAACTTGCTCGCGAATTTTTAAACGAGGTTGCCAACCAAATTGTGCGAGAACCCGATCAAAACAAATATCTTAGCCCTGTAGCTGCCAAACATGTAGAAACACTGCAGAGATCAAACGAACAACTCGTAAAGATAATCGGTTTAAGACAAAAAGGACAACCCCAGAACGCAGGTCTCACCGAGCAAGATAAAAATGAGTTGTTCGACATGATCCAAGGAGAAACTAAAGATGGGTAGACCTGGCAGTATATCTATACGTGATTGGAATAAATATACTGCTATAGAGGGCATTGCGCACGCATCGGTAGATGCTATACCGGCCTGTGGCCACAAATTAGGTACCCCGAGCTTTCAAGCGAAAGTGTTGACTACCCCGATTCCCTTAACTCCCAGGCAGATATCCGCTATCATTCCTGGTACTCCGGAGTCCGGAAATGATAAAGTACTGGTGCATACAACATTTAAGGGAAGAATTGAAGAATTGCACTGGAGCATCGCCGATCCTTGTGATATAGCATTTGCGAAAGTCACAGACCTACGCAAGGTTAGGAAACTTATCTCTAAACATACTAGTTTTATAGCATCCACTTCGGCCGCCGAGCGACCAGCCGTGGGTGACATTGTCGAAGTGAAATTGAAATTGGATAGCACATGTCAATGGAATTTACAATTTGGAACATATGTAGCTCCCGTTCAACACGCTACTGCAACTAGTTCACCACAACGTAAAACATGTTGGAGTCCCATGGCTGTCTTTAAGAGAAATCAAGCCGGCGTATTCTTTGGTGGTGCCGGCACAACCGCGCTAACTTTAGATGAGAGCATCTGCAATCAAGAATCCCCCGATTTTTATCTAGCTCATCCCCTTGGTGCCCCCGCTAGCATAACTAGCGGGTTTGGCATGCGCCTTCATCCAGTGCATAAGGTCGAGAAGATGCACTCTGGCGCAGATATATCTGCAGTCGCAGGCACTCCAATTTATGCTGCAGCAGACGGTATAATTAGCACGATTGCATTCAATGACGCCGACGGGAATTATGTCAAAATTACCCACAGCGGCGCTGGCCAGGGGTTCTCGACGAGTTATTCGCACTTGGCGGCATTGCCCAACATGATTAAAAAAGGACAAGAAGTTAAAGCCGGCGATTTAATCGGAAATGTAGGTTCTTCGGGGTTATCAACAGGCCCCCATCTTCATTTTGGGCTTAGGCAGGGCCCCAATTCTGTCGATCCCATTCCTTATATCAAGACATTACAAGCATGCACCGCCCCAACCTCAACTCCAACTGCCGCCACCCCAGCCCCAGCCCCAGTAACCCCAGATCCTATAAGCCCTGCCGGCAACGATTCAGATCCCGACGAACGAGAACTAGAACTGAGCGGTCGATTCGGCCGCGCCGCCGGCTGGCGTCAGCTTGGGCGTAGTGCCTTCGATGACCCCAGGTATGGAAATTAAGGAGAATAAAAAAATATTATGACTACACGTAAAAAGAAACTATTCGATTCTAAAAAGACACTTAACCCACAGAATAATCCATCCGTGGAAGATTCTCTTAAAGAGGGTCCTGTTAATATAATACCACCCTCTAGTGGCATAGGGCACACTTCGGGCCCACAGCCGGCTGTGAGTTTTAAAGCTGCTCAAAACGAACGCGTTATAGAAAAGGGCGGTTCGTATATTGTTCTCGGAACTGATCGGCCAGCAGGACTGCTCAGCGGAAAGGGAGGTCGTGGATTTATGGGCACCAACTCTATTGATATGGTGGTTGGAAGAATGGCTGGTGCGAAAAAAGGAGAAGGCGTTGAGCCGGGGACTTCTGTAGACAATAACTTCGAAACGGATGCTGCGAGAATTTATATTAGTCAATTGACTGATATAGATAAGAATTTTGGCATGGCTAACGCCGACCTCGGCGGTGGAAGATCGGGCATTGGCATAAAAGCAGATCGTATAGCGATGATCGGCCGAGAAGGGGTTAAAATAGTTACCGGACCCATGGTTACTAAGCCCGGCGAAGTAAACTCACAGGGTGGCTCTCTTCCAAAAGCACCTCCAATACAATTAATTGCGGGAAATAATATTACCCCACGCACTGTTAAAGTTGTAATTCCCTCAACACTTCAATCGACTGCTGGTGCCACAGAATCAATTCCAACACTGCAGCCGGTTTTGTTGGGGGAAAACACGAAAGATGCATTTGCAGATTTAGTTGAAATAATAGGGGAAATATGGGCATCGCTGTTCGCATTTGCTGGCGCTCAATTGGGATATAATGCTGTTGTGGGGGTTGACCCCATTCGAGCGTGGGTACCCGCTGGAGCATCCACCGTTGGTACCGCAGAGATGACTAATGTTATGAATACTTTGTGGCATAGTAGAACGAATTTGGTATGTTGGCAACAAAATTATTTACAATATTCTGGTTATAAGGGAATTCGTAGTCAAAATGTAAGTACAACCTAACTACAAGAAGAAATTAAATGGCAGAATCAAAGTTTTTAAAGTATCAAGATAAAGATGGCAACTTCCTTATTGACGTGTGTGATGAAGTATTGGAAGTTCCAGAAGCTCCTTGTGAAGAAAGTCCATGCTTCCCGTCAGCAACGGCCATTGTTCCTAATTGGCAACTAAGGAACAGCCTTTCACCATTTTTAAATGAGAAGACCTGTCATTATCAAGTGCCCGTTGAGACGCCTTATACTACCACTATTGAAGAAAGATTATTAGAAGAACCCAACTTGACCGAAGAGGAAGCTGATGGTTCACTAAATGAAAGGTTTGAAGAATATTTAGAGGAAGCCGTCACAGCTTTTCTGGATAACTATAACAAAGATGATTCAGAAGCTACAAGAATTATTGTGAGAGGGGCAATCGTTTGGGATGTCACAACGGATTATTTTTTGGAGCCTCGCGCCCTCTCGCGTCTTCGATTGCTTTATTCGTTGCCATATGATGTGTTAAATGGATTAGAAGAAGCATCACCTGAAACTGATAGCGGAACGGGAGCAACTGGCGGTGAAGTAACTTACGAAATTGATGACCTGAAGGTTAAATTGATTCATGTTCGCAAAGGTCTCAAATTGTATAGTTGGTATAACAAAATGATGATCAAAATAGAAGGCGCCAATTTTTATCACACATCCGGCACTAATTTGGAAGGCGTCGTTTTTGATCCCGGCCAATACGGCGATTGGGGAGTTATTAACGGCTCTGTAATGGCAGATCTACTCCCACAGTTGGATGCATTTTTAAACACCAAGGGCTACAACATCGCCGGCGTAGGTAAATTTGGAGGATTCGTAAAAGATAAAGTCGTAAAGGTCGTTTTTGATTTCTCTGACGAATATGAGCTTGTGAAGCTTACAATCTATACTGATGGGTGTAGCGAGACACCTATAATCTTTGAAGATAAGTTGGACTCTCTTAAGCGCGAAGATGCCTGGAGTGATCCGATAGCCATGGCATACTTGGCCCAATTGGATGATATGATTACTGATTTGACAGCACGCGAACCTGTTCCATGGGTCGAATTTATCAAAAAGTATACCTACCCTACCGTTGAATCTACAATAAACCAGGGATATTCGAATACCGATCCGCAAGATACGGTGGTAAGTTGTGTGGCGGATGCTTTAGCTAGCGAAGGAAAACAATTAGGTGAAGATGTATTGGATGAAGTTTTTGGATTGGGAGATGCAATAGCCGCCCAATTTCACAAGAATTTATGCTCTGAATCACCAGATAAGGTGATAGAAGAGTGGAAAAAAATGGGCCAGATTTATGATCCAGATGCGGATGTGTCTAAAAACATATGGGCAATGGCGCTAGAACAAGCAAATCAAACCCTTAGCAATGAAACCCAGAACTCACAACGTATCTGTGGACAATTCGCTAACGCAGAGAAATTATCCGAAATAGATGATGTGTGGAGAGAAATTTTAAATAATCTGAAATTCTGCGGACTAAATGATTTAATGATGAGTGCGATTCAGTGCTTGTTTGGTGGTTTATCTTTTGAGCAAGCCATGGCCACTGTAATAGAAAGTGCTCTTCGAGCCATGAGCTTAGAAAACTTTGATAAGTTGTTCATTGGGTTACCTCCAGAAAAACAAGCAGAGCTACAAGCTTTGGCCACCAAGAAACTAGAAAGTGGAGACATATTTAAAGAAAGCTCAACTCTTCAGCAAACATCTGATGCGTTGGAGGGCAAATTAGGTATTGAAAAACTTTGGGATAAAGAAGGGCTCTCCGAGGAACAAGCCAAACTTGGAAAGGTTTACACCCCCGGAGATGTAACCGTTCAATTTATATGGGGGGATCCCGAAGCAGACGAGCTTTCAGCGACTGACGCTTCCAGGCGCACTTTGGCTAAACAATACGACTTCACAGATCCATCACAAAGCGGCGCCAGTAATAATGTTTTGATGGAAGCGTGGATTCAAGCATATTTGGAATTGTTTTCTGAGAATTATCTTGAGTTATTAGATCATTTAAACCAGTTTCCGGGCGCCCCGATAGTTGCTTATGTAATCGCGACTTTGGATTGCCCTCGGCCACCAGTAACCAATCCTTCGATGGTGGATTTTATTAAAGATAGGGAAGCTCCGTTTTGTAGAAACACCTTTAGCGTTACTTTTCCTCCTATTAAAAATCCATTTGGATGGCTTCCAGAAAAGAAGGACTTTACCGGGGAGTTGTTTGATACGGCTAGATATGTCATTCAACAGACGTTATTAAAGATAGTGGTAATGACTCTCACAAAGGTTTGTGAGATAATAGGAAGTGCTGCCTGCGGTGCGCTTGGTGCGACCGGCGCCGCGGCCGCCGCATTAGCATCGGGTGGTCGCACACAGATTGTGGATGCTATTAGGGGCGCAATTTGTGGCGATGAAGTTGATCAAGAACAGTTGGAAGATACTGTGGTTGATATGATGTCAAATTTAGGACTGGGAGCAGCCGCATTAGCAGATACTGATCAAGTATTGAATTTTGCCGGCGATATCTCGAGCGCAGTTACACCAGAAGAATTGTATAGTGCGTTTTTATGTGAACCTTCCCAGTCGTTTTTAACAATAGTAAGGCAAATAATTAAGTATGAATACCCAGATTTTGAGCCGGCCCTTCGAAACGACGCCGCCATAAAAAGCTTATTTTGCAATATGGGCAACTTAATGCCAGCATCATATAAAAGTGCAATGAACAATTTTCTAGATACATACCCAGAAGCAGCATCTCTAACATCTTGTGTTAACATTTGCGCAACACCCGAGGAGATTGAAGAGTTTTGTCAGCTAAGAAGTGATATTTTAGGAGGGCGCGCCACACCCGCACAACTCAAGCAATTGTGTGAGCCCAATGACGATCTTAAGGACTTAAGTGACCTGGCGCAAGGAGGTTTCCCCGCTCTACCACCAGTAGTGTCAGATCCGGGATGTGATAATGGTATCTTGCCCTATGAACCAGAAGAGTCAATTGCTGTTGCGTCTGTTGTTCTTAGTAACATGTTAGAACAATTGAAAATTGATTTTTCTTGTGACATGCTTGGCAACGGCCCACTTGAGAAGAAGTGGGGCCTTATGAATATGATTCTATCAGATACGATGGGGAAACCACTCACTACGCATCACAGAAAAGCATCTAATTGGAGACCGTATGTTGATTTCTATATGGATCAAGGTGCTTTGGATGAACTTGGAGATATAGACGGTCTTAGTTTGTCGGACATTGGAGACGCTGTGTTCCCTGACCCCCCATTAGTCAAACGACAGAGGGGAGCATTTCCAACAAAGGTGGCCGATTGGCTAGAAGAATATTTACAAGATAAGTTAGAGCCAACGTTTAATTCAAATAATAGTTTTTTCATGTCGCTACCATTTCCCAAATCATTAAAAGACGCCGACATCCAAACATTTAGAGGCGGTATTGACAGATTGAGATTAGACGATCAAACATTGGGATATAATACATCAATCAAAATTGAAGGTGATACAATTACGTTCATCGAAGAAGCAAGAAAATTGACACCCGATTTCACGCTAGAGTTTAAAGACAACTGTAGAGGATTGCAAGAAGACCCTTCCAAGCCGATGGAAGGTGAAGCTTATTTAAATGCATTTAATTTAGAATTTTATTTATCCGAACTGGTTTCTGACGATGGTACGATTGCCATGGCCCACAATTTAGGATCGCAACCGGCACAACCGTGGGCGATTACATCGATTAATGATGGCCATTCTCACACCTATAGTGTCGACGTTAATAATGACGGAGTGACTTCTTACACCGACAGTCATGAACATGAAATTAAGCTTGGCGTAGTTCAAGAAGCAGACGGGCACACTCACAAATTAGAAGGTGTTGCTTTTTCACCAGAATTTACGTCATTGCCCAGAGACACTAGTCGAATTAAAATTATAAATATTGATAACGATGCCGCAAAGACATTTACTAGGGCGGCATCAATGGTGCCGGTTATTAGGACGCGCTGGAAGGACATTAACGAAAAAGTGCAAGAGGCGTTGACCCCTAAAAATTCTTCGGATGATGAAATCCCAATTTGGGATGTGAAATATGAATTTTTGTCAATAGACAATACCCTGGATGGTATAAACTTTGATGACTACCCGGATTTTGTTTCAACATTCCGCTCCTACCAAGAATACCTTCCACAGGTTGTCTTGTTAAAAGAAATGTTGGGTTCAACGATGAGTAGTAGCGAACTTCAAACCCACCACGATGCCATTATGCAAGCTTTATTGGAAAAATTCATTGGAGAAGTTGCCGACAATTCAGATTCATTTGAGTATGGAGCGGTGTTTGATGACCTTACATATGACGATGCCGAGTATGTGATTGCGGAAGATCTCAGCGAGGAAGACGGCTATGCCACTGATTATGACGCCGGCACCAATTATTACGATGTAAGAGTTGCTGTGCCTATAACTGATCCATCTTATGTCTTGTGGGTTCAGATACCACCGGCCGGGCGCGCCTGGAGGCCATTATTACCCAAGGATCAGATCATGGGCATAAGCAGAATGCAATACTTGATTGATAATGAGGGCGACAGTAGAGAAAACAGAATCTTTTACTTAGATCCTCTTACATACGGTGGCTCATATGTGAACCCTCCCATCCACATCAAACCCCTTCAAAATAAAGGATGGATGGGGTTTATAGATGTTCTGTTCCCAGATATAAGTCCATGCAAACCATCCTCTACTGATCTAATAGATTTTGAAGATATCCAAAAGAAGATGGACGACGCTTATCCTAACATCCCTGAAGATCCTCGCCTTCGAGACGATGAAGATTGTGTAGTAGAAGTGCCGTATAATAGAATATTAGATAGAGTGGCTGCCGCCGGCCTAGAAGGTCTTATTCCGGCCGCCATAAGAATTTATGTAAGTGCCAATTTTATAAAATCGATGAGCACATTCACGAAGTTTAAACCGAATTTCCCAGAGGTGTTTAGTGCGGCCTACGCATCATATATTGTTGAAGATATGAGAGCTAGTTTTAAAGATCCAGGTGTGGATATTTTTCAAGGACCATTTAAGATCGGGAATGCTAAATTTTGGTATGCTTTCTTGGAGCAAGCGGTACAGCTATATGGAAGAAAAGTTGACAGTGGAGATATTTTTGAACCGCCGGAGAGCGTTATAGAGGCATTAAATCGATTAAACGATATACAGGAAATGTACGAATATCCCGATAAAGAAGAGCTAAAAGAGGAACAAACCGGCGGCATTGGTGCAGATAAAGAAGTAGGAACGGCCGGCCGCTTTCAAACTTTAAAGAATTATCGAGAAGATAAAAATTACGAAGCCATCCAAGCAACCGAACAAGACGCTAAGCTTATTTTAAAAGAATTGGTTATGGAACAGTTAAATTATATGGGCGAAAAGTTTGCTAAAAATCTAGAAATTATTGGGATGACTCCGACCATTTATGATTTAGATTATTATCTTCTTCAATATTTAGCTCAAGGAGGAGAGGGGCTTACTTTGAATCAAGAAATAGTAGAGACCTACACCGATCTTCCCGTTGTCCCTTATGAAGATAATCCCGCCGCTACGGGCCCTTATTACACATATGGCGCCGAGTTTGCCACACCGGATGGAAGTGGGTATGTTGGTTATTATCATGTCGCCATAGATGAGGAGTCGGGGATCCCCATGTATTTAACAGGAGAAGCTGATTCGGGTGCTGATTATGAAGATTTAACACCTTTCGCCAACAAAATTGAAGTTAATATTGGAGACATTGAATCTTACCCAGTATCTCATGAAGCTAGCACTGAACAGCCCTTTATTATCGAAAAATATATACGGACAAATGGAAGCATAAATCCCGCAAATGACGGTACATTAAACAGCATTAAGAATGCCGGCACCGCTGACCAAAATATTTCGGACATTTATCCGGGCACTTTAGAATTGGTAAGTGATGTAAATGGCCAAGTAGTTGGTTTAACAGGCGAATTGGGACTCAGGTATGGATTACGATTCTCTGTTATTATTAACGGCGGCGCTCATGTAATTACGGAAGTTGAAGTAGATTCCTTAGATTTGAAACTTAGCCAAGTTGATCCATTTAGTGGAGACAGCAAATTGTTGCTATGTTTAATCAATATGCTTAAAGAAGACGAAAAGTTTAAACTTATAGCACATTACATTTTCCCATTAAGCAAGTTAACATCAACCATAGCTATCTATAATGGTGAAGCGTTTTTGCCTTCAATTGGTGAAAAAGTAGTACCATTAGGAGATGTGTATTCCTCAACGATGAATGAAAAGCCCGGTATGTCGGTATCGTTTAGTGAAGTTCCCGATACTGATCCGATTAGTTATACCATGTCCTATGGCCAGGACGCGGCCGAAGCCATGGCCGCACTTTTTGAGAAAGAAACAAGAAAATTGTTCGAGGATAATGGCTGGGAATATTTGCTCGACAATTCAGATCTCGTCGAAAGATCGGGTGGCCGCGATAGTTCTCTTGCGGACATGGCCGAAGATATTGCCAATGGAACTTTGACGGATTTTGATGATAATTATATTATTCCCCCACTAGATTCTGGTGCTGATAAAATCCCACTTTCTAGCTTTATGTCAGAAGCCGACATAATGCCCGCGGGCTGGGCCCACACAGTTGACCGAGATAATGGATTTCCGAACCCATTTATATTAGAATGGGATGACTGGGATGGAACACTACTGCGCAATTCTAAAACTCGAATAAAGAAGATATTTAAGAGTTATTATAATTCTCGAGATTGGTCACCGGGAGGCGAAGACGACAGCTTCGGCGGTCCCGGGGATAGCCCCGGGGTAATTATTACCAAAGAATTGAGAGAAAAATTTAAGGCCGCCACTGGGGCGAGCATCTTGCCAAGGTGGAAAAAGAGAATGCTTCGAACAAATCCATTTAATGAGAATGGAGAAATGTGCGAAAGTAGCGATTGATGATATTTATAATGAGGTAAACAAAAATGAGTTCACTTGCAGTAGCCCTTCCGCTGGAATTAAATTCCGCAACGGGCTTTCAAATGATTGGCAGCATAAAGAAACTTTTTCAACAAAATTTAAAAATGCTTGTATTAACTAACCCTGGCGAACGAGTCATGGAACCGCGCTTTGGGGTTGGTGTTAAAAGATATTTGTTCGAGAATTTTGGGATGGATACAAGAACCGAAATAGAAACGAAGATTAGAGAGCAAGTACGTATTTATATACCAGCAATCCGAATCGATGAGATTTTTTTCGGCAACACCGATCCAGATAGTAATTACTTGGGCATACAAATAAGATATAGCATTCCCAATATTAGAGTATCGGATTTCTTAGAAATTACTACTTAAAAACGAGGGTTTTTTATGCCAGACGACCAGAAAAAGATAGTACCAATAGATTACACGCACCGCGAGTTTGAATCGATTCGCAGTGATTTGATGCAAATAGTTGAAAGATTCTACCCAGATAATTTCAAAGATTGGAGCGAAGCTTCTTTTGGCGCTCTAATGCTCGATGCGGTTGCATATGTTGGCGATCAACTTTCATTTTATTTAGATTATAACGTTAATGAGTCCTTTCTAGACACAGCTTATCAATATAATAATATTTTGCGACATGGTAGGATTTTGGGTTACAAGTACACCGGCCGCCCTTCGACTTATGGACAAGTTGCAATGTATGTCGTGGTACCCGCATCAAGCACTGGTTTGGGCCCCGACACTGATTACCTCCCCCTTGTAAAAAGAGGTACTCGCATGACGTCAGATACCGGTTTAAACTTTGTTTTAACCGAGAATATTGATTTTGCAGATTCTAAGCATCCGATTGTTGTCGCAACGGTTGACACTACAACTGGTGCTCCAACATATTATGCGATCAAAGCATATGGAAATGTTGTTTCAGGATTTTTTAGTCAAGAAAGAATTAGAGTAGGCGCTTATGAAAGGTTTCTAAGGCTTCGTCTAAAAGCAAATGATGTTAATGAGATTATTTCTGTAACCGACTCACAAGGTAACGAATATTTTGAAGTGGATTATTTGGCACAGGATATGGTGTTGAAAGAAATAGCTAACAGCAACTACAAAAATGATAACGTGCCTTCGATTTTAAAACCTCTTTTGGTGTCTAGAAAGTTTGTTGTCGAAAGAAATCGCACAAACTCGTACCTACAGTTTGGGAGTGGCAAAACAGGGGAAACAAATGTTGTAGCTGATCCTCAATCAGTTGCAATGAACGTATTTGGAAAAGATTATGTAACTGACATCACTTTTGATCCGACGCGTCTATCAAAAAATGAAAGCTTAGGGATAGTTCCCTCTAATACTACTTTGACGGTAACATATAGAGTTACAAACCCGGGAAATTCCAACCTAGGCGCGGGTTCTTTGAAAAATGTTGCGAATGCAAAGATGAACTTTGTTAACTTGCCGTCTTTGAACAACGCTCTTATGACAGAGGTTATAAATTCTTTAGAGGTTTTTAATGAGGAGCCGATAGTTGGAGATGTAACATCCCCCACCTCCGGAGAAATTAAAAGAAGAATTTTTGATACGTTCCCCACTCAAAGCCGCGCCGTTACTAAGGCCGATTATGAAAACCTTGTGTATAGGATGCCGGCAAAATATGGCTCCATTAAGAGAGTTTCTGCACAAAAAGATCCAAACTCATTGAAAAGGAATCTTAATTTATATGTTATATCAGAAGACAGTCAGGGAAAATTGGTTAAAACGAACAGCACTATTAAAGATAATATTAAAACATGGTTAAATCAATATAGAATGATTAATGACACTGTTGACATTTTAGATCCATATATTTTGAATATAGGGATTGAATTTAGCATTAAAGCTGCTACGGGTGTTGATAAGTTTGTGTTATTGGATGATGCTATTAATACATTAGCGGCAAAATATAGCTATCCCCTTTATATTGGAGAGCCGTTCTATATTAGTGACATTTATAGCGAGCTAAAGAATGTTAAAGGATTGCTGGATGTCTTAACTGTAAGATTGGTCAGCAAAACAGGTTCCGGTTACTCCGTCGCCAACATCGATATTAATGACAATCTATCACCGGACGGAAGCTATTTTATAGTGCCGGCTAATGCGCTTATAGAAATCAAATACCCTACCATCGATATTAAAGGAAAGGTTGTATAATGGCCATTAAAAACTACACCGCGAGCGCTGACAACACCATTGTCAACGCATATCAGTCCAACTTGACGACACGCGGCACGGGCGCCAATGCTGGTGTAGCAGATGTTTTAGAAGTGTTTTCTATTTACGGAAGAGTAACAACTAGCTCGCAAGAACTTTCCAGAGTCCTTGTTAAGTTTCCAGTTACTGACATTACCACAGATAGAACTAATGGCAATATTCCCGCTAGCGGTAGTGTGAGTTTTTATCTTAAAATGTACAACGCTGAGCATTCAAAAACAGTACCAAGAGATTACACACTTTCTGTTTATACTGTTTCTCAATCGTGGCAAGAGGGTGTTGGGCTAGATTTAGAGGGCTATAAAGATTTGACGTTGGGAAACGAAGGATCAAACTGGATGAGTGCGTCCAACACCGCTTATTGGACTGATATTAATGGTACTTTATTAGCTGGCGGCTCTTATATCACCGGTGCCGAGCCCGGTGGGGGCGGTAGCAATGCTGATGTTGATACTGAGATATTTATTTTCGAACAAACCCTCTCGACGGGTTTAGAAAATCTTGAAATAAATGTAACCCCGGTTATAGAACAATGGATAGCAGGAACATATTCCAACCATGGCTTCGGAGTTCATTTATCAGCGAGCTACGGCGCCCAGCATTCGGGCGCCGCAAACAACGTTGTAAGTCGTAAGCCGGGCCAATTGGCCCTTGATGCTGACGATACGACACAAAGCGTTATTTACAATCCTAGTGGTTCCACTAAATCATATTTCACAAAAAGATTTTTTGCCAGAGGAACAGAATTTTTCTTTAAGAAGCCGATAATCGAAGCCCGCTGGAACTCAGCAACTTCAGACGACAGAGGTAATTTTTTCTTCAGTAGTTCTTTGGCGCCCGCCGCAAAGAATTTAAACACCATTTATATGTATAACTATATTGACGGACAGTTGACGGACATTCCCCAATCTCATGCCGGCACTTTTGCGAAGGTTGTATATGTAAGTATTTATTCCGGTTCAACTGGTGGTTTTTACGCCGAGCAAGGAGGAGGGGACGGTGACGATGTACCTCCCATGGATATTCCCGTTTCTGGCACAACTGCAGCAAACACCGGAAGCGTTCAATTCTTATCGGTCGACGACGTAGGCCATGTTCGAGCCGTTAACAAAACTGTGATAACAGGAGGTATTGTTTCAACAGGTATTTACAGCGCTTCGTTTGCTTTTACAGGTGCCACATTGTTGAAAACCATATATGATGTATGGTTTACTGGCAGTCATTCAACGACAAACGCTAATGACGCCCTTGTGCAATATTTCACCGGTGCAATTGATTGTCATACTCTTCGGGGCCAAAATCGTGCAGGAGCCCCCGTATATTATACAAACATTACAAACCTTAAGGATAAGTATCGAGCTAATGAGAACGCAAGATTTAACCTATATGTGCGAGATAAATATTGGAGCCCGACTGTTTATACAGTTGCAAACACAAGCCCACCATCCACTAATATTCTAAGCGCCTCTTATAGAGTTTACAGGACTCTTGACGCCTATGATGCTATTCCCTATGGAACTGGTAGCGATCTGCATACATTGATGTCATATGATATTTCTGGAAATTATTTTGACTTAGATATGAGCTTGTTGGAGCCAGGATACGAATACGCACTTAAGTTTTCATTCTATAACAACGCCGTTAGTTCTTGGGTAGAACAATCGGAAATATTTAAGTTCAGAGTAGAAGATTATGAGTATTAAGAAACTTTTTGAATCTACCAATACATCTCGTAACTATCTTGCTGATACAGATCAGAAAGACGCTTTTAAAGATGTAGAGTCGGCAAAAAATGTTGTTGAGATTAGAGAAAAGCAAACAACATATATACCGCAGGTTGATTACAACAAGCCAGAGAACTTTGTTAAGTATGGCTCGGCAAATTTATATTATAAGTCAGCGATTAACAGAATCATTGATTTTTTTCCCTATGATGGATCAGATGCTGAAATAAACGAGTTTTATAACGAGTCACTTGATATTGAGAAACATATCTTTGATAATCTTTATCCGCGCACAAACGGCTATATAATCATGAGTACTGGCGCCGCGGGGTGGGGAAGTTCAACAAATGATATTGATGATTCTAGTGGTTATGGGATTCCCTCCACATTGGAGTACATTACTTTCGAGGCTGGCCCCAACACTGTTACATCCAGTACTACGGCTGGCCTGTTTGGTGACCCCGAATCTTCCAATAGAAATTTCGCAAATATTTATGACACAGACATTTACACTGATGCGGGCTTTCCGTCGGATTATGGATCTGGCTCTCGAGAATCCAACTTAAAATGTGATTTCGATAAGGGAGTTACAGTTGAATTCTGGCTCAAGACAGGTTCACACCCGGTGGAAGCTTTACAAGAGGAAACCCAAAAACAAGTTATTTTTGATTTATGGAATAACAACAATGAACTTGATCATAATTATGGTCGCATAATTATTGAATTAACAGGCGCTGAAGCAGGTGGTGCCGATCTGCCAGGATCGCCATTTAGATTAACGGTTCAATCGGGCTCGGCCGGCCCTACAGACCCTCCCGAGGGGTTTTACCAACGAGCGATTGGCACAAACGCTATAAATGTAGACACTCTTGCTTCGTGGCATCATTATGCTTTTACAATTCATAATTCAGGCAGCCGGTGCTATATTAGATTTTATGTTGATGGCCAACAAAATCAGTTATATAGACATTCCTCCACTATCGGCGCCCTCCCGCAAAAAAATACCAAAGGTAGGATAGGAGCCCTTTTAACGGCGTCGGTGGGAGGGCCCACCGGGTCCATGGCCGGCGCCGGCAAACTTTCGGGCTCCATGGACGAATTCCGTTTTTGGAAAGCGGCGCGCTCCGGAGAAGATGTCATCAAAAATTGGTTTACGCAAGTAAGAGGTGGAACAAACACTGACATATCCAATACAACACTGGGTGTATATTATAAGTTTAACGAAGGCATCACCACAACAGCCAGTTTAGATAATAGTGTTTTGGATTATAGTGGAAGAATCTCGAACGGAAGTTGGATTGGCTACGACGCAAGCTCCAGATCAACTAATTCAGCAATGGTTGAAGCAACTGCGTCAGGTGTAACAACAGAATACAAAGATCCTATAATCCGTAGTGTGAATCCCGAGGTTGTTGTTCTCAAAGAGAATCTTCAAAAGAAAGGTTCATATTACGATTTCAACAATAACGCTTCCATTAAAAGTTTGATTCCAAGTTGGATTATAGAAGAAGCAGATAAAAACACAGAGTACATTCCCATCAACGACACTAACGTCGAAATGGTTTCACATATAATTGGCACTTATTTTGATAAGTTGCGATTGATGATTAAGTCGACTCCAGGCCTTCGATATCTCAACTATGGTAGCGCTTCTTACACTCCCATTCCATTTGCACAACATCTTCCACAATCATTGGGGCTCTTTACGCCTGAGATTTTTATAGACGCCGATGTGATGGAGAAATTCTTAAATAGAACCGATAGCATGCTATTTGAAGGAGATTTGACAGAGACAAAAAACCTCATCTATCAGAATCTGTATAACAACCTCACAAACATTTACAAATCAAAAGGCACAGAAAAAGCGGTTAGAAATGTTTTGCGGTGCTTTAATATTGATGATAAATTAATCAGATTAAATGTTTATTCTAATAATCACGTTTATGAATTAAAAAACAACCTACGCCAAACGTTGGTTAATAAGAAGATGTTGAACTTTAACACAGCTAGCAACACTTCTGCGGTTGTGTACTTGGCGTCCCCCTCAAACGCAGAAAGAAGAAGTTATATTTCTGGTAGTGAAGGTGTGGGCGTTCCGGCCGGCTCAGGATCTGAAAGCAAATATGGCTTTACGATTGAGACGGATATTACTTTTCCCAATTTTATAGATCCTATTAAGCCCGTCAACCGGCAAAACATGGAGATATCTTTATTTGGAATGTGTTCAGCGTCGATAGATGCGGGAGGCACGAGACCGCTAAATGACACCACCTGGTATGCAAATGATAATGTTAGCATGCAGGTATATGCAATTAGAGACGAACCGGGCTCAAAAAATGTTAAGTTTAAGCTAACTTCTTCGCTTGGCCCTGGAGTGGATCAGCCATTTCCAATATTGACGAGCAGTGTGTTCTATGATGTATATGATAATCAACAATGGAATTTATCTGTCAGGCTCAAGCCAAGCAATTACCCTCTGGCTGATGTCGTAACAAGCTCGGGTGGATATACCTATGATTTGATTTTTAGAGGTGTCAATGCCGAATTGGGTGTTGTACGTAATAGCTTTGAGTTAACGTCTTCAATTACAAAAGCAATTGGGCAAAACTTTTTGAAGGCGGCCAAAAGAGTATATGTAGGCGCCCGCAAAACTAACGTAACTGGCGCCCTCGACACGTCGTGCGATGTTTTAGTTGGTGGCACGAGGTATTGGTTGAAATATCTTGATGACTTAAGTTTAGATCAGCATGCTTATGATGTAGATAACTATGGTGTTTCGGGTTCCTACCAATATACCTCGCCTCTTGATTGGAACCTAAAATACAGCGGCAGCGTTTTAAACTCAAACATGTTGGCCTTAAATTGGGATTTTAATAAGGTTCACTCCTCTAACAGTGATGGTGCTTTTACAGTAACCGATGTAAGCTCCGGCTCGGCATTGCTCAGAGAGAACTACGGCTGGGTGGGCGCAGTGGCTGGATATCAACATGCCGGTTCAGGGTCTGGGTGGACAGCTTCTTCACAACATGTCATCCACAGCCAATCGACAAACGCATATCAGTTTATTAATCCTGAAATGGCCGTTTCTTCGGACATGGTGCAGATTTTATCTGAGGATGACACTTATTTCGGTTTCATGGAGAGTCCTCCGAACTATTACTACACGCTTGAGAAAAGCATGCACAACGCAGTTACAGAAGAAATGCTTAATTTCTTTGCTGGTGTTGTCGATTTTAATAATGTTATCGGAGAAGCGGTTAACCGATATCGCGACAGATACAAAACGATGGAGAAACTAAGAGAGAGTTTCTTCCGAAGAGTAAAGACAGTCAAACAAGTAGAAAAATTCTTTGAATATTACAAGTGGTTTGACGACGCCATCGCAGAAATTATTGGACAATTAATACCAGCTACCGGCGACTTTACAGGAGATGCTTATAATACTATCGAAAGCCACGCTCTCGAAAGAAATAAATATTGGAATAAGTTCCCAACGCTTGAATTTAAAGAGCCCAATCTTATTGCGGTTATAAGTGCCGGCCCGAAGGATGAGGAAGTTGGTGGAGTCCCCGCCGGAAAGCCCGATAAAAAAACTTTTAATAAGGGTGGCGGTACACTTTACGACTTAACGACTGATGAGACCACTGGGGACAATAATATAGACACAAATAGCAACCCGGGGTTCCAACAAACATATGCGGATCCCACCGAAGTGCCGGAAATGAGTAGCGATCAAGGCGGCGGCCCCCGCGCTTCGGTTCCCGCAGAAGCTTTAATCATTGACAAACAGCGAAATAACGATAGAAGCACCCGCGTGGCTACTGTTCCCAACAGAGGAGATATGACTCACGCCGAAAGCGATGCCGCCGGAAATGTTTATCAACGCGGCAACCAGGCCAATATCTCAAGCGTCAATTTCACCACCACTTACACTCAACCACGCGGAGGGGGGCAAAACTCTGGTCGGTCACCAGGTACGCAAAAGAAAAACTTAGAGTTTATCTATAATGCGTTATATCCCGCGGGCCCGGTTAATCGTGATGCTAATGTTTTTGTTCCGTTAAACACTTTAGTGGCATTTACAAATGATGATGTGGTAGGGGGAGTGGCGTTATACGCTTTAGACGGAGTTACCTTAAATCAAAATTTAGCTGTCCCGGGCAGAAAAATAAGAAGAGTATTTAAAGTCAATCACGGCCGTGACTGGGAGAATGGTGCTGGATATTCTAATCTGAAATCTACCATCGCCTTCCCATTTAATATAATGAGTTCGTCGGTTACAACGGGATATAGTAGGTTAGTATCCGAGAAGGTCGGCACCGGCTTGGACGTAGTGAATCTTCACAATGATGTATATGGTCCCGATAACGAAGTCCCCATGCAGGGCCCCTTCACCAATTATGCTGTGGGGGGCCATCAATCAAGGCATATTGCGATAAATAGTGGTCCAACATTAGACACTTACCTCACCCGCCCAGAGGCATGGAAGCTTCTTCTTGGCAAATGCCCCGGTGTAACTGGCGGGATTGGTCTTGCTGGTGCTGATTACCCATGGCCAGAAGCTAATGATAAATATGCACTTCCATATCCAATGACTGGCTCACAGAAAGCTATATATTATCGCGATTTTACCGCCAAGCGGCCTGTGAATATTAAAAATATTCGACATCGGACTGGATCAACGATATTAGGAAACTATGATCAGAATTATCAAATTATACAAACAGTGGGAGCATTTGCTAATCCTCGACATTTTGCGGAGTATCAGCCACCACTCCCAACACCAATTGCTAATCTTGCGACTGGAGTTCCATCAGCGTCTACAAATGTTATAAGCTTTTTCCCCGCGATGCGACGCACAGAGGAATCACACTTTGATTGGGGTACTTTGGCATATGCTCCGGTTGAGCTTACTGGTTCTAATAACAAATCTATTATTACTGGACGATTTGCTGCGCCTGGCGGTGCGGACGTGATGTCGCGCGGCTTCTTGGATTTCCGCGGATCAGAATATTCAGCTTATAATGTAACTTCATTTCGCAACCTTTCTCTTTTGAGGCCATGGCAGCCGGCCAGCGGCACTATCTCCGAGCCCACAGGCGCCGGAGTGCCAGGTATACGTATTTCTGATATCCATGGCAAAGATTATGGTTTAATAGGATTGTTAGCACGCCACTCGGCAAGATTTGGCCGAGATTCAATATTTGAAACGGCGCCAATAGGTCAAACTTATAATCAGTTACCCAGCTTCCAAAAAACCAATCGCAATAGATTGATGGTTATTAAATCTTCTTCAACGGCATATGCGGATGATGCCGGATACTCTAGTGGCTCACAATATGATAATGCGTATGTAACTCATGCCATTCCTAGGTCTGATAGACAATATTCTTGGTTTACTGCGTCTTTGATATCTTCTTCGGCTGTGAGATTTTATCGTTATGCGGATACTGGTTTAGGGTTTCCGGATAAACTTTTTTCCGGCTCTACAGGGTATGTAGAATATTTCCAATACATCACAGGAAGTCCCATAGATACAACCGCCGGTGCCTACCAGCCAACATCAAGATTAAATATTTTGACTCTTGATGCAGTAACGAGTTCAACATCCAACATAGTCGGATTCCCCACCGCTTCTGATAATACATCATATTTTAATTCTGAACTAATTCAAACTTTTACAGCCGCAGACCAAAATTTGGTTACGGGATCGGCGGCAAATTATTTTAATCTCTTGATGGCTCGTCGTGGCGATGCCTATGGGTGGAACTGGAAAGCATTTCGCCAGGGTGATAATCCAATTTTAGTTTCTGAAAACGCTAATAATACATTAGTATTTGCTAGAATTCCTGGGAAAGATGCACTAACTTCATATCGCCTAATGCCTGTATCAACAAAAGGCCGCCCTGCTGCAGTTGGCGTTCGTGCCCCGGGCGCCCCCCGAACTATAGCTGAGATAACAGATAATAATGAAAGAATCTTTTTTAATAATGTGGCTTTGGATAACTATTTTGATATTTCTCTAAGCGAAATCGTAACTCCATATGATCATATGTTATCCGTTGCTAGCGGCCCAGGATATAATTTAAAAGCCATTCTTTATACACAAGGGGTATATCCATCTTATTATAATGAATTTTATGCCACCACCACCACTAGGACAGATTATGATAACAAGTTTTGGAGGGACGCTCGCATAGGCACAGATTCTCGCGCAACAGTAGGAGGTACGATTCGAAACTCGTTTAGCAGATCAGTTTCACAAAGTTGCTTGCTTTACGATGCTCAGGAGAATTTTTTGACACGAACACGAACAACTCTACCGAGCCCAAGGTGGAATTCATCTTCAGCGACTGATGACGGCTTAGAGATCTCCGGCGCCGCTGGAGAATTTCAGAATAACTATAACTTCTATTGGAACACTCCCGGTGCCCACCCACTAGAAAACAAATATGAAGTATTGGCCCCAGGCGCGCTGATGGAACGTAAGCATATGCTCACAACTCCAAAAGGCGCACAAGGTCCATGGAAATTTACTGCTATCAATGTCGCTGTAGATCGCCAATGGGGCGCCGGAGAATTTAACTCTGCTTCAATGACGAGAGCCCCAGAACCATATGCTGGCGAAGCGCTTTGGGAAGCTAATACGCTAGCGGGAAGAATTACTAAAACTGACTCTACACCCCTCTTTGAAGCGACTGCTTCAAATCCGTGGTTTAACAAATATGATGATTTTAGGTATGATTTGAAATTATTAGCCAAAGATTATTCCATAATACCAGAATATAGAATAAGCGAACATGTAGAAGATATAATAGAATATGGCCCCCTCGGTCAGATAGATACTTTCGAAATCCCGGGAACTTCCTTGAATAGCTCACAAGCTAGCTTTTATAAAGATTATTCTAACTCTGAAATCATGGATGTGGATTACGATAAAATCTCTAGTAAGGGATTGGGTGCCAAACAAATAAGAATCGTAATGAGTGGAGCCATAAGATTTAATCCTTATAAGGGCTGTTATCCAGCGCAAAGAACTCTTGATTTGGTTAGTCAATTTTCAAGATCTTTTTCTGACGGTCTTGTTGGAAAAGCCCGCGGCGCCGCCATTAAAAGAGGAGATGCGTTAATAAATACATCCGGCTCTTTATTAAGGCCACTAGCCCAGGCGCTGTTTGCACCAGGTATCATGTATAATACTATCAAGGCAGGATGCGCGGTTGACTATCCCATTTTCTTAGATTCTACAAAGTTCAAAACCTTTCCCCTCACCGCATCAAGTAAAACTACTGATAATTGGGGATTGCTCCACCATAATGCCAGCACGGCCGATGATGCACCCGAGGGTTATCATGGAGGCGCCGCATGCAGCTACAGGATGCCGTTCGAAGCAATAATTGAACCAGAGTCGTACATCAAAGATATTCCCTTTCTTGATTGCGAACCACACCCATCCGTTAGTTTGGATGTAACCGCTTCTTTCGTCGGAGAGACAGACGGAATATACTCTATGATGGCTAAAAACTATTATGGAGAAGTGGCCAACTTTTTCCTAAAAAATAGAGAATTTTCGACACTAAAGGGTGGCTATTTGAGAAAGGACATGCGATTTGAACCAAATGAGGTTTATGGCGGCCGATGCACAATGAAGCGCCCCTTTAAAGGCCCTAGAACTTATACATATGAATCTAGTTCAATTGGCAATTTCGATGGATATACAAGGTTGGGCGCCCAAGCTTATAGTGGCTCCGCGGGCACCGTTTTAACAATGTCTGGTTATTACCCTCTACCACAAGATCCCGGGCAACACCCGAGTTTTAAACCCGCGTTTATGATGTGTAGCCGCCCCACTTCATTTGGTCCTCCCATTTCAGGACGCCCAGCATGGACAGGTGCTGTGATCACAGCATCTATTGTACAACAAGGCGATTCTTATGGTGTAAAAGATCTCTGTAATGGTTATAATTGGAATTATACACCCCCTTATTACTATGGAGAAGCCTGGGTTGATTTTGTTTTTAGGCCGGAACCGGGCGTAGATTACAGCGCTGAAAGAATATTGTCCGAGGTGAGTGCTACTTATTGGCGCGTAGATCCCGGCGGGGCCATTTATGATCCCTCAGATGGAATGACAAAGAATGCGCTCATTCCGGCAGCATGCAGTGGCACAAATGACCCGGGCCCATTTTATGGAGGGGACAATATTAACTTTAATGCGATGCAAATAAGCGCTAGCTGGAATTTGTTTGGAATTGAGCCGAAACTTGACGAGGAGGGTGTGCCTGTCGCTTCCCGCTGGGTGCTTCAATCCAAGTTTGAGACGCCAATGCTAAACTTCAGTGACACGGGAATTCGCCCCATTTCAAACTCAGACAGCACCCTGACGCTGCCAACATATGGATCCGCTTCAGTAACTCGAGGTATATGGCATCAATTTGGCACGATTCCAAAAGAGGGAGTTACGGTTGAGATAGGAAATATCCCCAAACAATGGCTGAAATATCATTATGACGTTATCACTAATGACACGGTATATAATAACAATAATGCTGGTGGTTTAGGTAAACAACTACATAAAAAAATGAAATCCCTCACACAGTTAATGGGATTTGAACGAGATAAGAGAAAGGTAAAACTCGGAGAATTAGCATCAAAACAGGTTATTAAAGAAGCCATCGTGGCGGTTCCATATATAACGGACAATATAACAGAAAGCGATCCAACTCTAATTCCTAGTATTGAAGCTTCTGAAATGAAAAAATTCATTAGCATTCCGATTGAAAGGATTGAAGCTGCCATGACCGTAGGTAGTGACACGGGAGATTCATTGGACGCCGCCGGCGCTTCGATTAGAAAGCTGGTTCAACAAATGCAACATTATGTATTACCTCCGCAATTTGATTTTCTTAACAATCCAGACATTAGTCCTGTGGTGATGTATTTATTTGAATTTGAATATGAGTTAGATAGAGACGATCTTTCTTATATTTGGCAAGGCCTTGCGCCAAGAAATTATAAAAAACTATCATTTGAAAATTATAGTATATCTCACGATTTAACAGAGAGCGAACTTCTTGATCCATCTATATTAGAAAATGAAAATCTTCGTTGGATGGTGTTTAAAATAAAACAACGTGGCATGAGCGATTACTATGATAAGATTGTTGCACAAGCGACCGAGGCGGTGCCAGTGGATGGTGTCTTCGCCAACAATCCTTCCAACAATAAACAGAATGATAGTCAACGGACTGCAACTGGCACCGCTACTGGTGGCAATACCGCTGCCTCTGTGATCCCCATAGAAGAAAGTATGCCGCAATATGAGCCAAAATTTAATTGGCCGTATGATTATATTTCTATTGTTGAGATGGCGAAAATGGATGTGCAAGTTTTATATAAGAATGATACTTATAGTGAGGAAGAAGACGATTAAAAATGGCAAAATTTCTCGACAAAAAAGAACAAGTTATTGATTTTAAGTTGACTTCTTATGGGCGGTATTTGCTCTCTATAGGAAGTTTTAAACCAACTTATTATGCATTTTTTGACAACAACATTCTGTACGATACAAAGTATTATGTTGGTGGTCCCACCCGTCCGATTAATCAAAATAAGATAAATGACCGCATAAAAGAAGACACAGTATATTCTGAAACTGTGACGGTGTTTAGAGATATAGAAGCGTCAATTAATGAACTTGAAACCGAAACGATCAATTTTCTTGATACTACCGCCACAGCGTTTAAGGTCACACCAGAGCCGGATATTTTTAAATTTAATGCTGTCATAGGGGATGCTTTTTTGGAAGGACCAAAAGATTCGGCACCTGCATGGCAAGTATTAATGATGAAGAATAAAATTTCTTCATCTGTTTATAAAACAGATTATTCTTTCGATAGACCAGATATGCCCGGTGCTTTGGTTAATTCTAGAACGCCTCAAATAAATATTAAAGCGATTTATACTTTGAAAGTCACAGACCCCGAGTTTGATTATAATGTTGAAAGTGCGAGAGATTTTGTTGATCAAAGCGCATTTTTTGCTGATAATAAAGTGATACAGCTAGAAATGAACGATCCTATAATATATTTTGATGAGATTAACACACAATTACTCACTGAAAATTTTGATATAGAAGTGTTCGAGGTTATTAGCGGTAGCAAGGGCGCCCCATACCTCAACCGCGAGCGATACAGTCCCACTTTACAAAGAAAGTATTTCGAGAAAAAAATACCCCAAATTGAAAACGGATTCATGGTATCAGAAACACCGATAGATAATGAAGAACAAAATTTGACAACCGGTAGTGTGGAGTATTATTTTGATGTTTTAACCGATGGCTCTGTAAACCAGGCCGCCGCATGCGCGGGGTCGCAAGTGTTTAGTAAGAAAGGATATTACATCGATTTTGACTTCGATTGCGAAACGGTGTCTAAAGATGCTGTCTATTATGATATTTATGGAAATGTTACGGAGCCTGACATATGTCAAACTTAATTTATGAAGGTGACATAATAGCCAATTTTGGCCGGTATCTTCCAACCCCATACATTTTTTCCATCCTAATCGGCGAAGTAGACACCGGCGATGCGCGGATGACAGTTAATCTGAATGTGAATGTTGATGCATCAATATTTACCGATGATATAACACTTGAGGAGCAAATAAAAAAACTTAATTTCTATTGGATGTGGTCTGACACTCTTTTAGAAGACAATCAGTTCGTTTTTGATTTAGTTCGCGACGACGGAAGTAATATATTTCTTATCGATAAAGATGCAATGCTTAACTCTCAAACGTTGCTGTATGATTCAGAAGGAAATAGAATAATAAAATATATTATGGCAGAGGGAGATAATGTGTTCCCCGCCGGCGACACATGGGGAGATCTTTCTAATCTTTATGTATATGCTTTTTCTACTTCCGAAGATCTAACGGAAGATTATTGGAACCCCGTCGCTCCCGGCTATCCTGTCGCTATAGATGATCATTGGGAAGAATTCTTAAAAACTGAAATTAGCGATATAGCGTATGAACAAGTCATGGACGGTGGCAGCATTCCCGATCCAACAGAAACTATTTGGGTGGACGCGAACGATGCGGCCTATGCTGATGTCCCCCTTCAAGCAATTACAAGTTTATATTACAAATCTAACAAAATAACCCATGAAGAGATTGTTGAATCTTTTCAAGATTTAGTGGCAGAATATCAAGAACAATCGGAGACAGATAGCCACTTAAAAGATGTTTTAGATAATATATCTTATTTACTTGAAATATATGGCAACGATGTGGAGCTTTTGCCTAAGTTAAACGAATTTAGAAGGGCTTTCCCAAGCAAAACCAGTGCAACTACGCCGGGCCAAGTTTATCTTAAATATAGAAAGAAGATTTACACCGCCAATAGTGTCATCGAGCTTGATGAACAAGTGTATAAAAAGGTGGTTTCTAACTCAAAAATTATTGATGACCGTGAATACGGATTCACATCTTTTGAAGGAATAGACACCTCGGAAGTTTGCGGAGAAAGTGGTTGCACGGATCCGTGCGAATTAGTATCTAACTTCACGTTTGATCGACAATTGCTACATTACCATACTACCGTAGGCGTCGGCGCCGGCACTCTTGGGAGCGCAGAGATGGTTGGCGCAAACTATGGCTTCTTTTTCTTTGATTACGAAAAAGCACAAACTTTCACATCTAATGCGGCCATATTGGGCAGCATGGACATCAACAAGGTAAAGGAGATATGGGGTGAAGGCGTATTTAATCTCGGATATCAACTAAGTGAAGTAAAGCTCGAAAGACAATATACGACGTTAAGTGTTGACCCTTTTGGAACGTTAATTGAAATGGCCGGCGCGCTGACCCCTCTCATAGATATGGTTGCGAAATACAACTATGATGAAGGATACCCAGAGCTTCAATATGTTGAACACACCTATTATGGTGATACGGACGTTGTAGGATATTATGAGTATGCTCAATCGTTTGAGGTTGATTTCGATACTAGTGGGATGACACTGGAGGAGGCCAAAGACGTCGCTGGCCGCCAGCTATCTGAATGTACAGCAAAATCATTTTTGGTATTGCGAAATTTTGATTTAGTCCCCGAAACCTCAGGGGCTGATTCCGCTTTAGGTGATTATGGTTTAATGTGTTTTGAATTTCAAGATTTAATGGGGGAAGACGTTCAGCGTATCGATGAAGTGGGGACCTCTACTCGTTTGGAATATATTGCCACTGTAACCATAGAAGATAATACACTTGAAATCTTCCAGGCCATAATAGACGTCTTCGGTACATTTTCGACAGATTTTCAAGCTTATTACGATGCCGCCACAGAAGCTTGTGCTTACAGCAGTGTAGATGGGGTCTTCAATGACTATTTCATAACCTGGGCCACTGAGGAGTGGCCAGACCTTGCAACCTCTCCATGGGTGATGGCCGCGGCCGTTTATTATCTGTATTTAGATCTGCTGGAGGGTACCTTTGATGGGGATATGGATTTAATCGCTTTAGCTACGCAAACAATGGCCAGCGCAATTAGTCCAACGACAGGCACCCTGACCCAGCTTCAAATATTTTACGAGGCATTCGTGGCACTTACAGGGTTAGTCAATGACATCGAAACAGAAGAAAGCTTTCCGGAGGGCTACGAAATATCTAAAGAATTTACTTGCACTCAAGATATCGGAGAGGTTCCTGTATATGAAAATCCCGAAGGCACCATGTGCGATTTGGTGCACGCAGAGGAGTGGGAGACCGATGAGCCGGAAGAAAAGCCGGCACCCGAATCCGCGGGCCCGGATGAATGGGTTCTTGTCGACAGATTTGACGACAAGATTGGTTGGGCCTGGAATTCCCTCACAGATGGGCTGTCCATCTGGAATAAATTCAAAAATGAGTTTGGTTGGGACCTCTCGATCTGGAGCGAAGTAGATACCTTCTTCGAAGACCCAGATGATGCTTATTGGAATATTTTTCAACCGTTGATTAAAGAGTTTTTTCAGGCGGGGGAAGATGCGGAAAAATCCCTTACTCTGCCGGCATTCACGAGCGAGAGTCTGAGATTTTATGTTCCTCGAGGATTCGATATCGATACTCTCGAAGACCGCAATCCTAGTGAGAAATATGTAGTGACTGGACTTGCTTGGAACACCGGCAACTGTACACTATATTTCTCGCGATACAAGTGGACAACGCCGGATGGAAGCTGGCAGGAAATGACAGATGCAGAGACAGCTGATTTAGATCCTGGCGATCTCGACGATGAGGGAAACTCGGTCTTCTTCGGGTCTGAGGATGCCGGCGGCTCGGGGGCAACTGTTTACTGGGAGAAACCCACCGAAGAGGTCGACATCGGCGTCGGTGGTGACGGATAGCATCAACGTCATAGGAGAAAACATAATGGCAACATATAAAACATCCAAACAAACAAAGGCAAAATCTCGCCATGACCGCAGAGAATCTAAAATGGTCAATGGCAGCACCTCTAGTCGAAGAAATCAATCCGTTAATATCGGCGGCAATATTATTAACAAAACAACACAGCGCAGTAAATATCTTATTTATTCTCGATTAGATGCACTCGGTAATGGGGTTAATACAAACACCACTTTAAAAGGCGCCGCCATCGAATTGTTGTTGGCAACTGACTGTATAGTATCCCGAGGAGAACTCGACCTTTTAACAGATACGGACGTTACTATGATGAAGAATCCCAATATAGAGGATGACCTTAAAGGCAAAAAAGGCGAACTTGTTAGCGCTACGGATAAATTTGTCGATGTTGAAGGATCTTTCTATAACTTAGATCAAGCGATGCCACGCAATGTACACGAAGAGAATCAAAAAGAAAAAGCGAAAGATGATAATAATTATATTATGCTAGCGGCCTCCATGGCACAGTTAATAATATGAGAAGCAAAGAAAGATGACTTATACACCAACTTCAGATGCCGAATGTCAAGCATGTTTTACATGTGATGGGTGGATTGACGCTATGACGCCATGGTCTGAGTCATGGCCGACTCTTGTGACCCCAGATGGAGTCGCTGGCATCACCTTAAGATATCTTTCACCAGAAGACGGATCGTGGAGCGTTTATCCAGGATGGTATGTGGAAGTTTTGGGAGAACCTATAATAGATATTGGCTGGGATGGTTCAGTTAGTGACGTGTGTGCTTGTGTATATTCGGATGATCCGGATTTATGGTGGCTTATGGGGATGGCTTTTAATCCAGAGACAATCGGGGGCGCCGACTGCGATCATGACGCCGGCTCTCAATACATTTTTGATGACATAGATAGTATTTCAGGGGAGACGGGTTTTCTAACATCACCGTGGAACCTCGAAGCCATCGATGACATGAGTTTAGCGGACAACTTAGGAACGGGAAAAGTTGGTGTATATTACGAGCGCGTTGATGCCGAAGGCGACGCGGTCAATCTTTATCACACGATCTATCATCATGACGCACTCACGGTGTATGATCCTCACAGTGGCGAGGCAGGTAGTGGAGGATCCTCCCATACTTGGGCGTTCCAGGTTGAGCTTGATGATGCTGAGATCGACGGCCTGCGGGCTAAATTTGGTGGAGACGAAGTCGACATCGAGGATTCTTTAGAGACCTCCATCAATTCCTTGATTGAGATAATCGCCGCCGCCATTGTAGAATCACAATTTACTTTTAAGAAAATCAAACAACCCACCGTAGATGTAAGATTGTTTAGTGCATTTGAAGAAGGTCAGAAAGAAGAAACTCAAACACTTTCTGTTGCAACCACTTCTACTAAAACTACTTATTAAAGGAAAAATAAATGTCAGCCGTAGAAAAGACCGCAAAAATAATCGATTTAAATCTATTTTCTGGTTCTTCGGACACCATGAGAACCAATTTGGGTGGGTTTTGGGAAATTGTAAGTGTTGATGGTACAGAAAGCGGAGACGACAGTACTACGACCACAACCGGAGAAGATGTTGAGTGGAAAGAATTTAATTATTTAGATCTTGTAAATCCGGCTCTTGATAGAACCTATCGTTCGGGCCCCGGCGGTGATCCATACATCCCCCCCGTCCCAGTTTCAGATGATGTTGCTATTCCTACTTTTAAATTTCCCATTAGGTTATATGGCGACAATAGCCAAGTAACGAATGATAACCATTGGCACGCTATTCTTATGGGTGGTACATTTGGCGATGTCTCTTATCGTGCAATTTATAACGAATCTGTTTGGGATGACTATTGGTTTGAAACAGGATTGCCATATACCAAGCAAGAAGTGAATTCGCTAGTAGACGGAAATTTAGTCGAGAGCATTTCACAAATCACTTATGATTATAATCATTATTTAAGAGAGTATCAAGATTACACCACCGATTTAGATTCAGAACTTCTTATACCGAACATGTACGTCATCGAAATGTTTAATGGTGTGACCTCGACTGATGTTGGTACCGCGCAAGAAGACGAAATAGAATTCTTATCGGAAGATACTGCGCCTGAGGCCAGAGTATTCGATCAAACCATGCATAACTTTGTTAGCTTGGAGGGCACCGCCGGAGGTCTTGACACATTGCTGTCCGATGTTAATACTTGTTGGGTGCCAGCACCATCCTTTACCATCAGTTACCCCGACCCAGGAGACGGATGTTTTGGAGCGCTCACCGCGGAAGAAGGAATTCCAGATCATGATTTGCATGGATATCTTTCTCAATCGGTGCCATTAACCTATCTTTCTGCCTCTACACGGGTAGATACTGAGAATATGTTGCAAAATATATACTTTGATCAATATTCAATATGGTACGGTACCCCCAAAAACACTTTTGATGACATGGAAAACACTAAGTCTTTATTTCCATATTATATTAATATTAATTTTCCGAAGTTTGATACTGCAGTCGATCCCGGTACTGGTGACGTTGCTGCAGCGATGCCTTTCGGAATATCGATTGTAGATAATAACTTTTCTTCAAAATTTCTTAAAAGCTTAAAAGAGGTGTTTAATAACGAGTCAACTTCTTTAATTCCCGAGGAGAAGGAATATGTTTTATCATTAGATTATCAATCGGCGTCCCTCGATAGCGATATAGATAGCACAGTTAAGACGGCTCAAAATACACCACTCAGAACAGTAGATTATTTTGGTTTATTAAGTTATGCGTATGAAAATTATATTTCAACTTCCGACAATGAATATTTTGTGGGTGAAAAGACCATACATAGAGAGGCCGCTATCGACAAGAGCGGTACTTATCGATATCTAAATTCCGATGCGGTCTTGGGAGTCATTGAAGATGCAGTAGAATTTGTGAGCGATACTAGTAATTTTAATATCGACACCTTAGGTGAATTATATAATTTTCCTTCAAAACACAACGAGATCCTCGCCTATAGAATTGAAAAAATAGGAGGCCCCCCTACAGGGGACGCACAAACGCAGAATGTATTACAAAACTATTGGATTATCAATAGTATAATGTTTGAGACGGAGACCGAGACGTCCATGGTGGAGCGCATAAATTTCTTCGATTCACAAATAAAATATGACAAAGATTATACGTATAATATTTACGCGTACGTTCTATCCGTAGGTGTAAAATACCAAACATCAGATTTGCGACTTACAAGGGTGATAAATGAGATTTTAGACGAGGCCGGTAATTTCGAGAGTTGGTGTGTTGAATTCTATGATCCCGACACGGGTTTGGCGGCCGATCCGCTGTGGAGCACCCCCATAGAAGATGAGGAAACAGGCCTCCCCTCATCGATACTTACAATTACCACAGAAGACAGCCCTTTCACCCCCTACTTGGCGGATTTTTATATCAATGCGGAACCTTCTTTGCAGTTGTTTGAAGTACCCATTGATAGTAAAACGCTTAAAGTGTTAGATAACCCCACCAATCAACTTGGTGTAGAACCTTTTCAACTTGTGGATGCTTCGCAAACTATTGGCTATGATGTTGAATACGAAACATTTGTTGAAGAAGAATATCCAAGTATCATATCGTCTGCGGATGAGGCCTTAAAAATAGATTACTTAAACGCTAGAGATCTCTTGGATACTGACTTTTTGCCGTATGAATCTGTTTCTCAAGAAAGGTATGTAGAAGTATATCGCATAAGCGAAAAACCTGGCGGATTTGAGGATTTTGATAATAATTTAGTAAGCACAATTGACCTAAAAATTAAAGATTCGAGATATACCTTACCATATGCAATATTTTATGATATGATAAAAACCAATCAAAAATATTATTATGTGTTTAGGGTACTTAATGAAAACTTAATGCCAGGTCATTTGTCCGAAATTTATGAAGCGGAACTAATTGATGATGGTGGTTATATTTATTCAAACTTTGATATATTATTTGAAGAAGATTTAAGAGAAGATATTTTTGTAAATCCATCAATTCCATTTAAAAAGCTAATTCAATTGCAACCAAATATGTCCCAAATAGTTTTTAATGACAGCATCGTCAACTACGAAGCGCCCGCCAATGAACAATTGCTTAATATGACACTGGGCGATGCTAGCGATTTAATTTGGGAGAAGACGTTCAAGATTCGTTTAACTTCTAAAAAGACCGGCAAAAAAATAGATTTAAATGTTACGTATAAATACGAGTATGATAGTAATTAAACAAAACCATAACTATTTAGATGAGAGAGGTATATAAATGGCTTATTTAGACAACTCAGGCGATATTCTTTTAGACGCCGTATTAACAGACACGGGGCGCAAATTATTGGCTGAGGGTAAATTTCAAATCTCAAAATATGCATTTGGCGATGACGAAATAAATTACGCGCTTTACGATCTAGATCACCCCTCTGGCAGCTCCTATGCCGATCTAGAAATCCTACAAACTCCAGTTTTTGAGGCCTTCACTGAGGGGCCTGCTTTAAAGTATGGATTAATGTCCAATAGGAATCTTAATCTTTATTACCTGCCAGATATGCTATTCAATAATGGCGAATGGGGCACCAACACTGTCGCGAAGAAAAATAATGTAGTTTATGTTGCTGTTAATTCACAGACAGCTACAACACTGAAGGATGACTCCTCTTGGAACTCTGACGATTATAATCTCCTCTCTGGTCGACGTGCTGGCGGAAAAATGATAACAATAGAATCTGGCATCGATAATGCCGATGTTCTAATGACCAGCGCAAATCTAGAAAATTATATAGCGAGCACACACCTACTTGATCTAAATGCGACCGTTTCATATGATAATAATTTTATTTCATCTATAATGAGCGCCCCCGGTAGTGTTAATTATAAGACCAACGCTGATGGTGAAATTGATGGTTCACCCCCTACTTTGGTAACGCGCACTTCCGTTATCCCGGGAGACAGGCCCGGATTCAGGACTACGAAAATTGACATGTCAAAGGCAGGCGTTTTCATAGCTAGCGGCGCCGGGGCCCGGGATACAGCAACCTTGGTTCAATGTCTTGGGGTGGTTGGAAGCATGACATCGCTTAATGTAACAGTGCCCCCCGAGTTGCAGACAACTATGGATGGTCCGAGTGATTCACGTTGGACAAAATTTGGCCAAACAGGTACAACTCCGACAGGATTCGGAGGCGTTCAAACTTTTTCGACCATCGATACTTCCATAGAAATAACAGGCACCAGGTCGGGAGCATCGTTAAACATCCCACTTACGCTTATTAGGCGTGACGCGTAATACTTAGGAGAAAGAATGGCAAACATTTACGAAACACTAAACCCTAGTACCGATGTATCAACAACAAGGACTTTGCTTCACGAGGCAATTCCTTTAACTGGTTCGATTATTAGCGGGACTTATGTAGAATTTGGTGGGGCGACTGACACGGCCACCAATACTAAGAACTATACTCATGGCATGTTCCAATCTGTATATGATTATCCTTATTTAAGCTCGTCTTCAAATCACATTTTTGATATCACTGTGGGATATTCGGATAACTCGCCCTTAAGCTCATCGGGCAATCCACAGAACGGAAAAAAGATCAATATGTATTCCCAATGCGCACAGATTGCGTTGGGCTATGATCTTACTGGTGGCATTGATGTTTTCGAAAATGATTTAGTTACTGCAGACGATGACGGACAAATGAAGGAGGTTTTCTTCCTTAACTTTTCCCGCCTTCTCGTCAAAGATTCTATCAAAAAAGGTTCTTTTAGCATCACTTTGGGGACGGGTTCCTGGGCGACTCCTTTTGGAGACGGCGGCAGTGCGCGCACTCTTACGGATGCGTCTGCATCCCAATTGGGATATACAGCAGAAGGCGCCACAGGCGACTGGGGGCTTCTCTATGAGAGCCCAAAAACAGCATCCGCCTTTGGGGCAGTTTTCTACAATCTCGGCATAGTTGCAATAACAGCGTCCGCCTTCGGCGCGGGTGTGGCCACTATAAACGATCTATTTTATTCCTCCAGCGGCTTTGTAGCGGGCATTACCGGTGCTTGGAGCGATTTGCCTATCACGGCATCGGCAGATGCTATTAGACATAGAATTTCCAACTTGTCGTTTAATAATAGTGTCGAGATTAACTCTACAATCTACTTCTGTAGGGCGCCCTCCTCTAAATTCAACTATAGTTTAAACCCAACTTATACGACGGGCAGCAGAATACGAGTTAAAAACGAGGCAACAGACACCCCGCGGGCCTTCATAACAACCGTCGGACTTTATAACGCCAGCAATCAACTGATAGCAGTCGCCAAAGTTTCAGAACCCATGGAGAAGAAGCCCGGTGAAGAGATAACATACCGAGTCAGATTGGACTACTAACATGTCCCTCAAGAAGTTCGGACCAAACGACGTCTTCACAAACACAATGAAAGCTCACCCTAGTTGTGAGTTTTTCATTTTTGACAGCAACGTTTATTATAATAATATTCCGCATATTTCCGGTACACTTAACGTCGGCAGTGGATCATCAGTCGGCGGCGGCCTTAGTGTACCGATTACTGCGGGATATGTTAGTTTATATGAGTTGAATATTGATAGGATATCCGCTAGCACGGGTAGGTTTATTGGAGGCCCACATCAGATTGGGGGCGATGTAGGTGTTGTAACATCCCAAGTTGTAGATAATGGTTTAATATATCCATTTATCACCAAGGACGGAACGAACTTAACTTGGAGAACGATTGCCACTGCTAGCAACTATGATACGGATTTTGAATATGGCGACGTCATGTCGAGTAGTTATCCGATGTCTGCTTCTATAACTAGGGAATATATGGCGGCGCCGGCCGGATTGCTAATGACTGGCGATCCTTCTCTCCTGCCGGCCGGCGCTCCGGACTTGTGGGCGCCCTGCGGCGGCGCGGATGAACCACCGTGCGGTACAGAGGAAAAATGCTCGGAGGTGCTCGATGATCTTGTCGAACGACTGGGCTGGGTTGCATGCAACAAGCCAAAGTATCGTCATTATTGGGCACTGAAGTCAACTTTAGATTCGTATGGATATATGAGTGAACATTATAAACTCACTGCGTCTATAAATTTTGGGACATCTAGCGGCTTGGTGATTAAAGATCAGCAAACAATTAATCTGATTTCTATTCCTTCGATCTTTTATGGTTCTCAAATCAAACCTGGCTCCCTATCACTCAAATGGTATTTTACTGGATCATTAGCTGGCGAGCTACGAGACACTAAAGAAAATGGAGAGTTAATTCAAGTTTCAGGCAATTCGCAGGGATTTGCCGGAGACCTCCCCGGCACAGATGGTATAGGTAGCACTGCTGGCGTTGTTTTATATAATGAAGGATTCATTTTACTTACGGGGTCCTGGGCATTGAACGATAAGTCGGCTACTCTTACGAGTGGTTCGTCTGTATCTTCTTCGCCTTCATGGATATTCTTTGGCGCTGGTGCAAATGATGATGTGACGCAAGCGACGACGAGTGACAATGGTGCGGACACAAAATATAAGAATGTTTCATTTACTCTGTCGTTCAAAGGCACAACAGAAACACAAGTAACAACAATGTTTGCCAATGCACGGAGAGGGAAAGTCAACTTCTCTAATAACCCTACGTATTTAACATATGTTAGCGAAAGCGCTGCAGCTGACGAAGATCCAAAGATAGCTGATGTTAATTATTGGGTTACAACCTCTTCGTATTCTTTTGAGGAGAAAGAAAGAACTGTCGTTAACTTTGTAAGCTCGAGCGCTCAATATTATTCATCTTCTTTCGAACGGCAAGTATACATTTCGAAAATTGGAGTGTATGATGATAATAAGAACCTAATTGGTATTGCGACATTGGCTGATCCTGTTCGCAAAGAAGAGGGTCAAGATTTCACATTTAAAATCAAGTTGGACATATGATCCTTGGCGTTGATATTTCAACGAGCATAACTGGTTTCGCCATCGTAGCAGATGGCAACATGCTTTATTATGATTCTGTTGATTTGAGAAAGTATAAGAACTTTTTTGAGAAAGCAGAAGTCATCAAAAATAAACTAACTGACATTTTTGAAGCTTACCAATGTAATAATGATACTTTGTGTGGGGAATCTCAATTTCCTATAGAATACATTTATATTGAGCAATCGCTTCATATGTTTATGTCTGGAAAATCCTCAGCCAAAACACTCTCGACTCTTCAACGATTTAATGGAACTGTCTCGTGGTTGTTGTATGAATTGTTTGAAATAGAGCCCACATATATTGCTGCATCCTCAGCCCGCAAACAAGCCGGCATCACAGGATTGCGAGGAAAGAAAGCGAAGGAAGTTGTATTGCAGTTTTTGCTTGACACAGAGCCTGCTTTTCATGTAGAATATACAAAGCATGGTAATCCGAAGCCCGAGTCATTCGACAGGGCAGATGCGATTGTAATTGCCAAAGCAGGTTGGGCGCTTGAGCAGAAAGGAAAAGAACAGAATACTGTGTGATGTTTTGGGCGATGCGTATGTGCAACGTCAAGAGCTTCTGTTTAACTGCCCCGCATGCAATCACCACAAACGCAAACTTTCGGTGAACATCGATAAGAATGTCTTCAAGTGTTGGATTTGTGATTATCGGGGAAGAAACATCCGGCGCCTGGTGCGCAAATGTGGAACTTTCACACAGCTACAGAAGTGGGATTCTCTGTCTGGCAGAATTGATTTCACTAAGTTTGAGGCGTTATTCTCGGATGAAAAGTTTCGAGAGGATAAACCCAAAGTAGAAATTCCAGAAGAGTTCATCTCGCTTTGTTCTTCAAACATTCCAGCTACAGGCAGACATGCCCGAAACTATTTGCGCAAACGAGGATTAACAGATGCGGATATTGTCCGATGGAAAATTGGTTATTGTTTTGAAGGAGAATATCGCAATCGGGTGATTATTCCTTCGTTCGATGATGATGGGGATGCGAGCTATTTTATTGCTCGTTCTTATAATGGCGACTCCTATAAATACAAGAACCCGCGCTCTTCGAAGAACATTGTTTTCAATGAGCTATTTATTGACTGGAATGAAGATTTGACTATCGTGGAAGGTGTTTTCGATGCGATGGTGGCGGGTAATGCTACTCCTATTCTTGGTTCGACTCTACAAAAAGATGCGAGACTCATCCAAAAAATTGTCTATAACGACACGCCGGTCTTCGTCGCCTTAGACCCGGATGCTCGCGAGAAAGAGAACAAGATTATCGAGACTCTTCTTAAGTACGACATCGAACTTTACAAGATAGACGTGGAGGGTTATGAAGATGTTGGTTCGATGCCTCGAGAGGTTTTCAAAGAGCGCAAGCAAAAAGCGTCGTTTATTGACAGAGACAACTATTTATTGGTGAATTTGCTGTCTGCGATATAGGAGAGACACGATGAAGATAACCAAGACACAACTTAAGCAGATCATCAAGGAAGAACTCACAAAGGTTTTGAATGAGGATTCCCAACTGGAGCTTCCTTTGGTTTTGAGCCCGCGCACTCTCATACTTCAACACATCAATAAGTTGAAGAAAGTTGTTGAAGTCTGGGCTACTCAAACACTCAAAGATCTTGACGTAGCCAAGCTTGGCATGGACGATCCTCCTGAAGCATTCGGCACTGGCGTTAATAATTTGGTTCTTGGGATCGCCGGCGACTTGAAGGGGGTGCGAGCGATAGACGAAGACGACTACGCTAAAATCAATGCCGATCTAGAAGCGCATATGAGGGATACTAAGGAATAATATATGAGCGACCCCGACAACAAAGACGAGTTTGACTTTCTGCCTCCCGCAGAGCCACCGCCCTCTTTCACGCAGGAAGTGGATCATTATCACGAACAGGTAGATGCTGAAGACTTTGGAATGGTGGAAGACTTCGGGCTCCAAATGGAGTTCTCCGATGAAGACCTTCTCCCAGATAATACTGCGCCCTCTTCATTAAACGTTGGCTTGGTTGGCGTCGGTGGCGGCGGAAACAAGATGGTGAATGCCTTTCTTGAGCTTGGTTTTAACAAGTCAATTCTGGTAAACACCACAGGCAAGGACATTCCAAAGAATGTTTCCGAAGAACACGTTGTGCTCATCCCCGATTCAGATGGAATTGGAAAAAATACAGATTATGGGAAGGAGGTATTAACCCAAAATGGTGCGATTGTCGAAGATGCTCTCAGGATTAAACTGGGAAAGGTTGATTGGCTGCTTGTTTTTGCTGGCGGCGGTGGGGGGACCGGTAGCTCTGTCACTGCTCTTCATCCTGTGTTTGAGCGTTATATGCGCTCCGTTCAAGCTGGCGGCAATGTCGTTTATATAGTATCCTGGCCAACAGCACAAGAGAACCTAAACCCAACCATCGCGCGAAATGCGCTCACTTTATTGAACGATGTCACACCACATCCACATGTCGTGCTTGACAACGAAAGATCAACAAGATTACTAAGAGGTAGAATAGGAATGCTAGGAATGTATCCTGTCGCCAATACACAATTTGCTAAGTCATTTGCCCAAATATTAAAACTCTCCACCGAGGATTCACCGATCCAATCTTTCGATAGTAAGGATTTGGAAACATGTTTGGGCAAAAGTGGGAGGGCTTTCTTTGGCTCGACCATGATAAAGGATCCAAATACTGGAAAGCTTGGATCGGTGATCCTACATAATTGCATGAATCGCTCTTCATGTCCTCCACCAAAAGGCAAAGCGGCCGCCGGCTCGCTTATTTTGGTGGCGTCTGAAGAAATGGTTGCAGACCCTAAAGTCAGCAAACATCTTGAATCTGCAATTGCGTATGTTGGTGGAAGATGCGAGACACTTTTCTCAGGCGTTTATGTGCGAAAGAATGTGCCCGGGCTTATCGCAATACTAAGTATGAATGGGCTGCAGAAAGGAAACTAAAATGAAAATCACAAAGACACAACTTAAACAGATCATTAAGGAAGAGCTTGAGGCTGTCACCGAGGCGCCACAGTTGACTGAGTTTGAAGGAGGCCCGGAGGTCGATATTCAAGATGCTATTCAGATGCTTGAAGCAGAAGAAGACCCCATAGGTACACTCTTTCATGTTATCAACCGTTTGTATGAAGCACTTGATAAATTAGGAGGGGACTCGGGGCTGAAATATGTTGGACAGGGCGACCCGATGTTGGAGAAAGCTACAGGAGAGAGTGTTAAATGAAAATCACCAAGTCCCAACTTAAACAGATTATTAAAGAAGAGCTTCATTCTTTACTCTCTGAAGGATACGGCGCGTATGATGAGCCAGGAAGCTATATGGATGAATGGGAGCGCCAAGCCGATGTTGATGCAGCAAGGGAGCCAATAGGACAGCAAAAATCACGAGAAGAAGAAAACATTGAGGCATATTTAAGCCAGCCTGGCGCAAAACCGTGGCGCAGTTTAACTGGAGATCAGCAAAGAACAGTTGAGAGAAAAGGCGCCGAAGCAATTTATTATGTTTAGAGGATATTGATAAAGTGAAACTAACAAAATTACAACTTAAACAGATTATTAAAGAAGAGCTTGCGGCGATGATGGATGAAGAAAAACGAACTGCCAAAGGCAACATTACACAAGATACTCGAGAAAAGTATGCAACAGTAGGAAAAGATAAGTTTCCTATTTTTGATAAAGAAAGTGCGGAATCTGCAATAAAATTGCGAGGACATGCTTCCGCTGCAGATCAAAAAAAGATTATCAATAAAGCTGCAAAGTATGCCCCAGAAGCTGCAAAAAAAGCCAGAGAAGCTGAAAAGAAAGAACGAGAATGAATCTTACCGAGGCTAAGCTTAAACATCTCGTCTTCGAAGAAGTCGAGCGCTATTTAATTGAGCGCGACCGACTCTTGTTGGAATCTATTATTAAAGAAGAAGTCGAGCTTCATTTTTTAAAAGAGGAGTTGGCTCATTTAAACGAGGTTTGTTTAAATGAAGGGGTGATGAGTTATCTTAATAAGCTTTTCGGAGGTGATGAAGAGAAATGGAAAGAGATTGTAGACGGCGCCTCCGAAGGGAAGCCTCCTGAAGAAGTATTACCAGATAAAGAGACATTTACAAGTTGGCCTGCCAAACGCAAAATGGCTCTCTTGGCTCTCGTTGCGGTTCTTTTTGCCGGCGGTATGGATTTTGCCACCGGATATTATGATGTTTCATCGCAATCCTCAACCGCCGCTGAAATGATTAGAGATACAATGGAAGATGCTCAACAGCGCGCCCAAGACATTAGTAACTTTAGAGAGTTGGCAATTCAAGATGCATCCGCCGAGGGAGATTTTGGAGGGATGCCCACTGATCAAGATAGTGTTGATAAGGTTATGAACGATATAAGAGATAATTATATGCTCCAAGATGCGCCTTTGGATCCTGCAGGTGGTATGGGATACGCAACCGGCCAAGGACAAGCTACTGATTATGCGTTTGTTCCTGCTTCTGATATTTCTGACGATACAGTATTGCCTTTCTC
>Ga0080013_1000259_pt1 | contig 75189 bp, 72 predicted proteins | sample ETNvirenome_6_85_FD_69236 | JGI IMG/M metagenome (GOLD analysis project Ga0080013, IMG submission 69236) | Marine viral communities from the Pacific Ocean - ETNP_6_85 (SPADES assembly) (version 2) | ecosystem: Environmental > Aquatic > Marine > Oceanic | place: Pacific Ocean | collected 2013-06-19
AGAAGGGAGACAGCGGATGTGTTGTACTTCTTGATGAGGATGCTGCGACAACGATAACAATGCCAAAGGTGACTTCAGATATGCTCGGTTGCACATACCTTATCATTGAAACAGTTGCTAGTACTGCTGATAGAACCATTAATACAGCCTATAATAATGACTACTGGGTCGGTGGTGTTGCAAACCTCCCGACTGCTGCTGAGAACGGCGCAAAGGTTTTTGTCGCTGCAGGAAGCACAGATACACAGATCACATTTGATGATAACCTCGCAAACGGTGCTGGTGCTCTCGGTGCATGGGTTAGACTCACAGCCGTCCTAACTGGTAATACACAGGCTGGTGGTGGCGCAAAGCTGGTCTGGCTTGTTGAGGGAGTTATGGGAACTGCAGATGCCAACGGTGACGGTACAGCAATCTTTACCTGATGCCTTAGTCTAGTAATTCAATTATTAAAAGCACCTCTTTTTACAGGGGGTGCTTTTATAGCGTCTATGCCTTTTATGATCTTATGAATATTTAAATACAGGGGTAATTCATGGCATCTGGTGTAAGAAACCTAAGAAAAGATCATAGAGAAAAGCCAATAAAAAAGCGTGAAAAGAAAGAAACATCTTCTAAATTTTACGCCGATGAAGATATGATGGAAAATAACCTAGCTTTAGACGATAATAGCAAACAAGAGCATGACACAGGCTCACCCAAAAGGGAGATTGAAAGAAATATGACAAATACTAATGATGATTTTGACTTTGTAGCAGATTATGATGATGCTGTAGACAGTGGAGCGGAAACACTTCTTCCTGAAAATTCAGCACCTTCATCTCTTTCTGTAGGTTTCATAGGTGTCGGCGGCGGTGGCGGAAAGATGGCAAAGGCATTTATTGATATGGGATTCACACAGACACTTGTGGTAAATACTACAGATAAAGATCAGCCAACAGGCCTGGATCCAGACCACTTTCTTTTAATTCCGGGTGCAGACGGTGTGGGAAAGAATGTTGAGCTAGGTCGACAAATTCTATCTAACAATAGTGCACTTGTTGAAGATCATCTTCGTTCCAGGGTCGGAAGAGTTGACTGGCTATTTGTTCTTGCAGGCGGCGGCGGGGGAACAGGAAGCTCATGTCATTCACTAGATTCAGCTCTCCAAAGATATCTTAAGTCAGTTTCTGCATCAGGAAATGTTGTCTATGTCGTGACCTCTCCTACAGCTCAGGAGCTATTGAATCCCACCATTAAGAAGAACTATGAGGCACTGCTCTCGGATGTCTCTGGATCAGTGCATGTAGTCATAGACAATGAACGACAGCTTCAGCTCTTAAGGGGTAAGGTCGGAATGCTAGGTCTCTATCCAACAGCTAACAAGAATTTTGCCAAGCTTATTGCACAAGTTCTGAAGCTATCGTCTGAGTCATCCCCGATTCAGACATTTGACTCCAAAGATCTCGAGGCATGTCTCTCAACAAGCGGAAGGCTTTTTCTCGGAACTACAGTGGTTAAAGATCCAAGTGATTCAAATCTAGGGTCTATGATTTATCAAAATTGTATGACAAAGTCTCCCTGTCCATCTCCAAGCGGTAAGATAAAGACGGGTGTTCTTTTGCTTGTTGTAACAGAAGCTATGGCATCTGATCCATCCATTAGTACACAGCTTGAGGCAGCAATTTCATATGTCGGCGGAAGAACCGACGCACTATTCTCAGGTGTCTATGTTAGAGAGGGCCTGCCGGGACTTGTTGCTATTTCAGCATTGGGCGGAATTGAGTAAAAAATAAGAAATCTTTTAGAATCTCTTATTCAAATATGCTGAAGACATCCTAGTAGTGAGCTAGATTAGCGTTTTTCATTGTTGATTCTCCTGTTTGAGTCCATACTTATGGATAGTTGAACCGTTATCTGGAGTGTCAATGACAACCTTTGCTAATACAACCTCTCCCACACCTTTTGGCTTCTTTGATGCCGATACAGATTTTCAGGCAGAGGCAGATAATGTTGTCACTTTTGTTAAGAGAAAGATGGGTGATGACATTCTGTCTGTTGAGTTAACAAAAAAGCAGATTTGGGCAAATCTTGAAGAGTCTTGTCTAGAATACGGCTCTATTCTGAATCAATATCAAGCAAAATCACAATTGATACAATTTTTAGGAATGCCTACAACTGGATCTGATGGACATATGTCCGGATCAGAGGGAAAGTATCCCAGAGAAAATCTTGAATATTTGATTAGATTCGCTGAGCCCTATGCGATGGAGGCAGGTGTCGGTGGATCATATGAAATGTTTTCTGGATCAATCCAGCTAGAAAAAGGAAGGCAGGATTATGACATATATTCAGAGCTCAAAGACTTTAATGACAATGTCATGTTTACATCTTCATCAAATGCAGCGCCAAGGACAAAGATCAAGATTAGTGAGGTATTTCACTTTGGCCCAGAGGCTGCGTATAGATTCTTTGACACAACAAGCGCAATAAATTATTTGAATAATGAATTTTCATTTGAATCATTTACTCCTGAGACAATATTTTATGTCCTTCCAGTCTTTGAAGATATTCTTAGAGCAGGTCAGCTTGATTTATCAAATAGAGTTCGTAGATCAAATTATTCTTACAAGGTTGTAGGCAAACACATTAGAATATATCCAACACCAACTAGCGCTAATCCTAAAAGCCTATTCCTTAGAGTCATGTATCATCCTGATCCACTTAATCCAGCATATCATGATGAGACAATCGGGGGTGTTAGTAATCTTTCCAACATTCCATTTGGAAATTTAAACTATAATAAAATTAACAGCATCGGAAGGCAGTGGATTAGACAATATTCTCTGGCACTGTCAAGAGAGCAATTGGGGTTGATCAGGTCAAAATTTGGAAATATTCCAGTTCCCGGAGCAGATGTAACACTAAATGGAGGTGATTTAGTTACACAGGGAAGGTCAGATAGGGACACTTTAGTTACACAGCTTAAGGAAATGCTTGATACGCTGACTTATGATAAAATCATGGAAACTGCTTCTGCACGAGCAGAATCTATTCAAAAGCAACTTAGATTTTCACCCATGCCAAATGGGTGGTCAATTTTTATGGGGTGATTCATGGCACGACTTTTTATCACACCAAGGGAGATAGACTTTATAAATGACACTGCAAAGGAGCTTGTTAAAGATGTCATTGGTCAAAAAATTTATTACTTCCAGATATCAGAAATAAAGACAAATGTTCACGATGTCTATGAGGAGGCACCTGAGAAAATTTTTGAAACTCCAATCGCAATAGACGCTTTAGTGAAGTATGAGCCTCAAGCAATTAAGACAGATAGATTTGGAAGTGAAGAATACTATACTATTGAAGCCTATATTCAAAAAAGAGATCTTATAGAAAAGGGAATAAAAATTCTCGAAGGTGATTTTTTTAGCTACGGTACAGTATTTTTTGAAGTCGTTACAGCACCGGATTCCAAGGATATTTTCGGAGAAATTGAATACAAGAGCTTTATTACTGTTAGGGGAAAACAGTCAAGAGCAGGTCAGTTTGTTACAAGGGTGTTTGGTCCAACTTCAGAGGAATATACAGATTCAGATTCAGTACAGGAGACATTTGTTCAGCAGAGAGGATTTAAGGAAAATCGTCTCGGTGAAACAGAAGATAGAAGAAATCTTAGGCAAAAGGGCATTCTAACAGAGCCCATATCAAGACCTAGGGAGGTTTCTAGAAGAGGGATTCCTGGAAAGAGTGGGTCTAGTTTTTATGATGATGAATAGGGGTATGATATATGTCTGAAGGAATTCCGCCAAAATTTGAGGATACAAGTATACCAGAAGATTTTCATATTCCATCATGCGGAATTGAAGATATAGACAGGGCACTTTTTCACTTATTTGATAGAAGGCTTAATTTTTCAATTGATGTCGACGGAGAGTCTAAAAAAGTTCCCGTTGTCTTTGCAGCAGGTGAGAGATTCGCTTTGACAAGACGATCTGCAAACTTTAGAGATGTTAATAATGCTCTCATTCTTCCGATAATCTCTATTGAAAGGGGAACAATAGACTATTCTCCGGGACTGGGCACGTATGGGACACCAATAGCAACAAGGGATCAGATTTCTTATGTAGTTAAAAGAAGACTGAGTGAGAAAGATAGGGATTATCAAAACATAATAAACAAAAAGAGATTAAAGAATCAATCAAATGTTGCAACCAGGGGTCATTTTGGAAATACTACAGAATTTCCTGGACTTTACGCAAAGCCTGGAACGATAGCATCTAGAAGAAACACAACAAATCTTTCATTTTTAGATTCACCTCCTGATAGCATGCTTAGGCCATCAATTGGTAATAATATTTTTGAGATAATAACTGTCCCATATCCAGAATTTATTTTAATTGAGTATAACGTGACATTCTGGACACAGTATATGCAAAACATGAACAAGCTATTAGAATCCATGCTTATTCAGTTCGATGGACAGGAAAAAGCCTTTCAGATAGTGACAAGGGAGGGCTACGAGCTAGTTGCATATTTTCAGGGACAATTTTCAGCAGAAACTAACTTTAGTGACTATACAGATAGTGAGAGAGTTATAAAGTATAATTTTAATATTAAGGTTCCGGGATTTATCATAGCGCCAGATTCTGATGATGGTCTTCCATCACCATATAAGCGGTATCTGTCTGCACCGCAGATTGAATTTGGTATAAATCAAGTTAGCACACAGGTCTCATCAATTACTTCAAAGGGGCCAGCTAAAAATAATGTTAATAATTTTATATTAAGTGATACTCAAGAGCTAAATGCGTCAGGAAGAGAGCCTACTCAAAGAGGAAGAGACAGCGTTAGGCTTCTAGAGACAATAGCTGACCCGTTTACTGGAAAGGAGAAGAAAAGATTTGTCAAGGTATTGACAAGAAATCAGAGAGCAGGTGAGACAGTAGCTAGTTCAAGAATAGTAGTTAAACTTGAAACTACAGATGACACAGGTGAAGACGAATGTTGATAAGATCTTTATAAGACATTTGATGTCCAGTTCAATAGTTATATGTGTGTAGACTGATTTATAGGAGAATGATCTATGGCCGAGCAGACCTTCAGATCGCCAGGATTCTTTGAAAAAGAGATAGACCTATCGGGGAGAGTCCAGGAAGTTGCAGGAACACCTGCAGGTATCATTGGGACATCAGAATTTGGTCCAGCATTTATTCCAGTAACAATTGGATCATTTATAGACTTTAAGGAGAAATTTGGTGATTTAGATTCTACTAAGTTTGGACCCTATGCTGTAAATGAATTTCTTAAGAATAGAACTGCTGTAACATTTATGAGAGTCCTTGGTGCAGGTGCAAATACAAGCACAACAGACATTCAAAAAACAATAGCCCACGGAACTGTTACAAATGCAGGATTTAGGGTAATTGGATCTGTATCAACTCAACCCCAGGGTCCCAATGTTGGACATCAGGGTTCTGTTCAATTCTTAACAGCAAAGCATACAATTCAGACGAATGAAACTCAAGGCTATCCAGTATTTACTGACAATGATAGCTTTGCCATTGAGACAGGCGGTGATGTTCATCTCGTCAGAGGAATGATCTTTACTTCAACAGGAAGTAGGGTACAGGTTCTATCTTATTGGGAGAACTATCCCGTCACAGCATCTGCCAAGGATGTTGCAGGAATGGGATATGATGTCAATAACTCACTAGTATACAAAAAGTTTAAGGTAGTAATTTCAAGTTCTGCAGGATCATCATTTGCAAATGATGAAAATAAGGCAGGAATTAGAATTTTAACTGCATCTCTTAATCCAACAAATGATGATTATATTTCTAAGATTCTAAACACAGATCCTGAGAGATTTCAAGAAGAGCAGCATCTTCTCTATGCCGATTTTTCTGTCGAGGATGAGGTTGCAACTGCAACAAACTGGGTTGGAATAGTTTCAGGATCAGCTTCAACCTCTGATGGATCGGGAGATACATCTCTGACATACAGAGACATGTATGGAAGATTTGATACTAGATATAGCTCATCTAGAACAACATACTTTACATCTCAAAAGTACGGAGAAAACTCTTATAACCTCTTTTACTTTGAAACACTTGACGATGGTGCAAACACTGCTGATAAGTATAAGGTATCAATTGCAGACCTTAGAAAATCAACAGATCCAAAGTCTGAGTACGGATCTTTTACAGTTCAAATTAGAAGGTTTGGTGACTCTGATGTTTCACCTCAAATAGTAGAACAATATCCGCTATGTACACTTGATCCAACAGATGAAAACTTTGTTGCTAGAAAGGTTGGAGACCTAAGTGTTAAGTACAATTTTGATGCTCTAAGCGAAGATGAAAGAAGGTACATAGTCAAGGGAGACTATCCAAATGTTTCAAGGGCAGTTAGAATAGTCTTAAGCGATGATATTAAGAATGGAAATGTTCCTGCAAGTGCAATGCCGTTTGGATTTAGGGGACTACCTGTTCTGAAGACAAATAACTGGCTTGCAGACAGTCTAACAGATGCTGCATTAAGACGACCCATTAAGGATGTCCTAAATGGTGGCTCAAGCGGTGTTAGACTGGCATTCTGTTCAGGAAGTGGACCCGGGGTTAAGCATAATGAGCCGACAGCACTTACTGGGTCTATAGTCCCACCTGTCCCACTAAGGTTTAAGGTTACACAGGGAACAACTGCTAAGTCTGGATATCCAGGAAAGCCCGGCACAAACGAGAGAGTTAGCACTAAATTTTACTGGGGAATAAGAACGAGCAGAATTCCAAGAACAGGATCAATGGGAGACGCCATTCTCAATGCAAATGCTTCAGGTGAAATAAATGAGCTCGTAAGATCGTACACTAGATTTTTAGGAATAAAAAAGCTTGACGCACTTGTAACAGGTTCGGGAGCTGATATTTTTTGCAATAATGAATTTTCGCTTAACAAGGTTGCGCTAAGCACAACGTTGAATAAGGCGGGATCTGTTAGAAATGTCTATGATACAATTCATGCAGACCTTACAGGAACAGCCGGGGAGCACATGCTGGAATCAGCATATATTAGAAATGGTCGACCAGAGCCTGGACTAAGCTATGCCATTAATCAGCGAGGAGCTACTGTTGATAATAGACTGACTCTTGGCACACTGCTCAACCTAACGTCATCTACGTACTTCAATAGATTTACTCAGTATGCTAAATTTACGAACATAATGTACGGAGGGTACGACGGAACAAACATTCTAGATCCAGATATGGGAAGGATGAATGACAGAGCAAGCTCTTCAGATACAAGAGGAAAGGCAAGTAGGCAATATCCTGCTGCAAATACAGATCTTGATATAGGGCTTGCTGCAACATCTTATGTCGGAGCAGGCAAGCACAATAACACTGTAGCATCCTATAGATCTGCAATTGATATTATGACAGATCCGATGGTTACAAGAATTAATATTCTTGCAGTTCCAGGAATAAGAGACAGCTTTGTAACAGATAGAGCAGCTGATAGAACTAGAGAATATAGTCAGGCTATCTACCTAATGGATATTCCAAGCTATACAGATGGTGATGTTAGAATTTTTGACAGTGATGATCTTAGACCAAATGTTGGAAAGACAAGAGCTAAGATGGACTCTAGGGCTATAGATAACAACTATTCGGCAACCTACTTCCCAGATATAAGCATGGTAGATGATAGAAACGGAAATCCCGTAAAAGTCCCAGCATCAATTGCTGCACTATCTGCTCTTGGATTTAATGATTCTGTTGCCTATCCGTGGTTTGCACCTGCCGGATTTAACAGAGCAGCTCTTTCAAACGTTGTCAATGTTGCTACACGGCTTAATAGTGAAGATAGGGATAACCTTTATGACTCTAGGATTAATCCAATAGCATCATTTCCCCAGGCGGGATTTGTTATATTTGGACAGAAGACGCTTCAGCAGGCAAGATCTGCTCTAGATAGAGTGAATGTTAGAAGAATGCTTCTTGAGGTTAAGCGGCTTGTATCAGACGTTGCAAAGAAACTTGTATTTGAGCAAAATACTCCTGGAACTAGAGCTAAGTTTATATCACAGGTTGCCCCGCTATTAGCAACAATACAGAGCCAGCAAGGAATAGATCAGTTTAGGGTCATTATGGATGATTCAAATAACACTACAGAGGATATTGAGTCTAATAGGCTAAACGGAAGAATAGTGCTGGTTCCAACTAGAGCGGTTGAGTTTATTGCTATTGATTTCATTATTACTAATTCAGGTGTAAGTTTTGAGTGATCTATATTTAATGACAAGAGATTTTAGAGAGGTTTGGAATGGCTGAATTGACATTCAAAAGTGCAGGCGTTAGCACAAGGGAAATTGATCTTTCAACACCCAGTGTTGCTGGTCCGTCGGGAATTCCAGCTGGAGTTATTGGAACTTCCAATCTTGGGCCCGCATTTGTCCCGGTAACAGTTGCCAATTTTTCAGAATTTATATCTACATTTGGTGCTACAGATGGGGAAAAATTTGGCCCACTTGCTGTCAATGAGTGGCTAAAAAATGCTCAATCTCTCACGTATGTGAGAGTGCTTGGGGTCGGTGACGGAAAGAAGAGAAACAGTTCTTCAGGAAATGTAACAAATGCTGGGTTTGTCGTTGGAGCAAGACAGGTTCAGGCAAATGGCTTAATTGGACATAATCCGTACTGTAACACAGGTCAGCATGGAAACACATATTTCCTTGGATGCTATATGTCTCAATCAGCTGGATCTAGTATATTCACTGATGCTGGGATACCGACGCCTGAAGTGACTGTCAACTTCTCTAGCGCAGATCAGGACATGCAAGCCTGGCAGGGAGTTCCGATTCTTAGAGGAGTTGTGATGGCACCTTCTGGTGTTATTCTTACTCTTTCTTCTAGTACAATCACCGCCGGTGTGGGATCTGGTCCCGCAGCTACTGCCAATGCAATTCAGACTGCAGCTGGTGTCAGAGATGCAAGCATCAAGGGATCTACAACAGGAAGCATGGTAATGTCTTCCCAGGATTTTGTTATATTCCTAAACGGTCTAAAGGGATTGGGAGCTGACCCTAGGGTCATAACAGCATCGATGGATGTGAACTCACCGACATATATTTCTAGAGTTCTTAATACAGACCCAACACAGATTGAAAAGAAGGGTCATTTACTATACACACATTATGATATCCATACAGCAATTGCAGTTCCCACAGGATCTGGAATTTTAACTGGAACTCGACTTGATACAAATACTGAAGAAATTGTATTTTTAACTACGGGTGCAATGTCTCATCCTTCACAGGATGGAGGAAACGCAACAACACCAGATTTCGAGAACTGGCAAAATAGGTTTACAGCAGCAAAATCTCCGTTTGTTATTTCTCAAAACTTTGGTGGAAAGCCATATAACTTATTTAGAGTTGAATCACTTTCAGATGGTGATTCTGTAAGCACTAATGTCAAGGTTTCTATTGAAAATCTTGCTAAGTCAAATTCTGACACAAATACATTCGGAAAATTTGACCTTGTGATTAGAGACTTCTTTGATACAGATGAAGAGAGGGTTGTTCTTGAGTCATTTAGAGGACTCAGTATAGATAGAGAGTCTGATAGATATTTTGCAAGAGTTATCGGTGACCAGAAGGCATATTTTGACTTTGATCAAGCTTCTGACTCTCAAAAGCTAGTAGTAGATGGAGACTTTGTAAATCAGTCCAGATATATTAGAGTCAAGGTTAGTGATACACAGAGATCAGGAGAAGTTCCAGACAATGCACTTCCAATGGGATTTAGAGGATTTAGGCATCTGATGACCTCTGGAACATCTCCTCTTACGAACTTAGAGCTAGAAAATGCAGCAGCTGGACCAAGCGGAATGCTTCTAACGGGATCATGGAATGTTCTTAAGAAAGTTCAGGAGCCCCCAGTTCCATTTAGAGAGCACCTTAACTTTGGAACAGGCAATAAGAAGAGAACATCATCTCAGCTTTACTGGGGTGTTCAGTCTACTAGAAAGACAGATGCAGATGAGCCGAATAAACCAGATTTATTCGACATGACTTTAGCAAATTTTGCAAAATACTTCCCAGACTTTTCACTGGATATGCAAAAATTCTCCGTCGGTGAGAATCAGGGTACTGCTGATACTGCTGCAAACGGTATTATAGACGCTGATAGATTTAACAATAACATGTTTACACTTGAAAGAATTCAAGTCAGAACTGGATCTGACACATACGCAGATCCAAAAGAATGGGTAAGCTCATCGTATAAACGAAGGGGATCAATATCTGTAGACAGAGATCTTAAGACCAGGGCGTTTAGTGCCGATGATCTTGGTGTTGTTGGAAATAGAACTTATGCAAAATTCACATTCTTCCTCCAGGGCGGATTCGATGGTACAAATATCTTCAATAAAGATAGATACAATCTTACCGATAGCGCTGCTAAGAGAGAAATGGATGATTCAAATCAAGGCGGAAAGGAAGGAAATACAGTTGCATCATTTAGAAAGGCAGTCGACATCATGGGTAATAGATCAGATGTTGACATCAAGCTTCTCTCAATTCCTGGAATGAGAGATGAGGCAATTACAGACTATGCGCTAGATGCAGTTGAGAATAGATTTGACTCTCTCTACATTATGGACATTGAAGAAAAGGATGTTCTAAATAATGTCGTAACATCATCAGCCCAGGATATAAGCGTAAGCGATACAGTTACAACATTTAAGAATCGTGCACTAGATTCATCATTTGGTGCTGCATACTTCCCAGATGTTGTGATCCAGGATCCGATTAAAAGAACGAATGTTAGATGTCCACCATCAGTTGGTGTTCTAGGAGCTTTCGCGCTTAACGACACAATAGGTCATCCATGGTTCGCACCTGCAGGATTCTCAAGAGGCGCACTATCCTCAGTGATTCAGGCTTCTGTTGATCTCAATAGGGCAAATCTTGATAACCTATATGATGCAGACATTAATCCAATTACAGATTTTCCAGGAACTGGAGTGGTAGTATGGGGTCAAAAGACGCTTCTATCAGCTGCTTCAGCACTAGATAGAGTTAATGTAAGAAGACTCCTGATAGACATCAGGCGCAAGGTTAGAGCAATTGCAAATACGCTTCTATTTGAACCAAATAGAGAATCAACTTTAGAGAAATTCTCTAGCCTAGTAAATCCAATCTTGCAAAAGATTCAGGAGCAAAGCGGTTTAGATCGCTATAAGGTTATAATCGACACAACCACAACCACACAGGCAGATATAGACAATAATATAATCAGAGGAAAGATCTTTGTTCAGCCAACAAGAACAGCAGAATTCATTGCTCTAGACTTTGTCGTCACAAATGCTGGTGCGGAAGTTTAGAAAAACAAAATTCAAGAATACTTAGAACATAGGATCCTTCAGGAGAATTAAAAAAATGGCAGAAACACTTTCAGTTAATGACTTGCTTCCTAATAAGTTTGAACCCAAGAGAAAATTTAGATGGGTTTTTGCTATAGAGGGAATCGATGCTTTCTTAATTAAAACGGCAGCAAGACCAGGCTTCTCATTTGCAGAGACACAGGTTAAGTTCATAAACTCTATCAGATACCTAGCTGGTAGAATGACATTTGATGAGATTAGCGTTTCACTACATGATCCAATCGCACCATCAGGTGCTCAACAGGTAATGGAGTGGATTAGAACACACTATGAGTCAGTCTCAGGAAGAGCAGGATACGCTGATTTTTACAAGAGAGATTGTCAGCTTAAGCTTCTAGATCCTGTTGGAACAGTCGTTGAGCTTTGGGACCTCAAGGGATGCTGGTTAAAGTCTGCCAAGTATGGTGATCTAGCATACGATGATGAGGGAACAATATTAGAAGTTGCCCTATCGATGAGATTTGACAACTGCGTTCTTCAGTACTGATTGCAAGAGAGAATCACTTGTGAAAGGCCCACAATGTGGGCCTTATCTATTTACTATGAACGCATATTTGTTTAAATTTATCCATAGTGGGAGATAACTGTGTCAAGACAGGATAGAAATAAGATATTTATGGAGGGAGGGTCAGAACCTGGAATTCCAACAAGAAACATTCTTGAGGATGATTTTGGCTGGCAAGTTCCGGTTGAAGCTGTTCCTCTTCCGTCTGAGGGTAAGATTTATCCACCAGATAGCAATATGCATGGAAAGCAGACTGTCAACATCAAGGCAATGACAGCAAAAGAGGAGGATATTCTATCCTCTAGGGCACTGATAGCCAACGGAACTGTGATACTTGAGTTAATCAATTCTTCAATAATGGATTCAGATGTTAACCCAAATGATCTTCTATCTGGTGATAGAAACGCACTAATGATAGCAATTAGGATAACAGGATACGGTCCAGAATATCCTGTAAATATGACATGTCCAGGATGCAGAAAGACTGATAAGCATGTATTTAATCTTGCTGACTTACCGATTAAGCGTCTGACAATAGACCCTGTCACACCTGGTGACAACTGTTTTGAATATAAGCTTCCTGTTACAAAAAAGACTGTTCACTTTAAGTTCCTAACTGGAAGAGATAATGACATGATTGAGGCTGAGGCAAGTAAGATGGCAAAGCTTTTTCCTGATGACTATGTCGGAAGCTCTGTGACAAGACGGTTAAGATTTAGTGTGGTTTCAATTGACGGAATTACTGATAGAAATAAGATTGCTAAGTTCGTAGAAAACATGCCCGCGATGGACTCCAGCAAATTGAGATCTTACATCAAGAACAATGAGCCAGGAATTGAGATGTCTGGCAATCTAAACTGTAACTCTTGCGGCCGTGTCTCGGAGGTGAGCCTTCCCTTGGGCGCAAGCTTTTTTTGGCCTAGGGTCTAGCTATAGAGCTTCAGTTCTTGAAGAGGCATATATTCTGATTAAGCACCTTGGAATGGGCTACGAAGAGTGTCGAAGGATGCCTGTCAGATATAGAAAGTGGTTTGTTGATAAGCTCGTAGATGATGCCAAGCAGCGGAAGGCTTCTAGAGAGAAAAATATGATCACAGAGGACACAGGTCCGACTGTAAACCTAATGGGTTCAGATAAGAGAAGTTTCAAGTGATGTTTTCCGGATCTGAATACTTATAGCTTAAGGGATCATAGATGACTACTAGAGAAGAAAACTTACAGAGCCTTCGAGCTGAGCAAGAAGCTGTACGACAACTCGAAGCCGACTACAAAAAGCTCAATAAAGAAGAGAAAGCAGGCGAAAAGGGTGCTGAGATCCAAGCCCAGATCAGAGAAACTACAGCCAGAATTAGAGAGCTTCAAAGCGCAACAGATGATGCCACAAATTCCATGGAGACTCTTGGCACTGTCGGTGCAGCATCACTTAGTGGAATCATTGATAGTCTAAGCAAGACAGGTGCAGAGGCTAAAGAGGGAATCGACGCTTACTATAAGAATCTGACAACTCTCTTCGGCGATAAGAAGAATTTATTTGTTGAGCTTCTCAATTCACTAGGTGCAGATTACTCACAGTCAATGGATCAGTTTACAACTGATTCAGAAAACTTCGCATACCGTGTCGGTGGAACCATCAATGAGATGTACGAGAGGTTCTACACTACAGACCTTCCATTGTACTTCGGGTCTATGGAGGAGTTTGCAGCGTTTGGTGAGGAGATCTACTATTCAGTAGGATCTGGATATGCAGCTATGGCCAGCATGGGAGATGATGCAGCTCGTCAAATAGAGACATCAGCTCTAATGGCAAAGGGTCTTGGATTCACAGCAACTGAGATGATGGACGCCATGGATGCTCAGTTCAGTGCGTCTGGTGAGTTCAGCAATGGGATTCTTCGTGAGATAACAACATACTCAAACGCAATCTCTGCGGTCACAGGTGACTCCAACAAGGTCATTGCAAAGGGAATTCTTGAGATTAGAACAAATTTTGAGACCTTTGCAAATGTATCTGTTGAGACAGCTGCTGAGACTATTGGTGGTCTTAGATCTATCGGCCTAGAGGTCAAGGATCTTCAGGCTGTTACTAATAAATTTCTAAACTTTGACCAGGGTGCTGAGTCACTTGCAAACTTAAATACAGTCTTTGGAATGCAGCTAGACACTATGTCCATGATGGAGGCAGCATCACAAGATCCGTTTGACGCTATGATGATGCTGCGAGATGCATTCATTGAGACAGGCGGCGACTTTGAGAACCTGACTCAACAGCAGAAGAACCTTCTCGCACAGCAGGCTAACCTAGACGTTGAGGCTGCAGCCAGACTATTTGATCCAGATCGTGCTGTTGCCGACATGGCAGACCTCACAGCTGCGACTGAGGCACAGGCTGAAGAGGGTGTCCTCACGACAGAGGAATCTCTTGCGTCTCTTGCAGAGTCAATTACAAAGGTTTCAGAGCTAGGTGATAGCTTTTCAAATGAAGTATTCAATAGAATGGCAATGAGAGACCTTCACGAGCTGTCAAACTCTTCTCTTGTCGCTGAAGCATCTATGACCAGGTTCGCTCGGACAGCTGGAACTAAAGTCCCAGAAGCAGTTGCAGGAATGCTTCCAGAGGAGATGGGAAGACAGCTAATTGAAACTGTTGGACAGGCCAAGTCTGCTGTTATCACTGGTGTTGAAAGTACAGTGGAAAGTGTTGGTGGCATGTTTGGAGATGCAGGAAGAGATATTCCTGGAAATCTTCTTGCGGGTATTAACGATTCACCTAAAGACCTTTGGTTTGGAATCGCAAAAAGAATTGGTGAAAGAATACCAGAGGTGGGAATAGGCACAGCTGTGGCGGGAGAGGGTGTAAATGTCCGACCTGGTGGAGACGTATACGTCCCGTCTGACGGAGATCCCATAATTCTTGCTGATGGTGACACAGCTTTTATCGCGCAGCAAGGTGGTCCAATCACAGGTGGGCTTCAAGAGCTTGGGGATTCTGTGACTGAGAATATTCAAACTCATGTTACAGATGTGTACCAGCAGCACCGGACAGAGGCGACACCCGAGATACTCAATGAGGGCTTCAGCGCTGTTGTAGAGAGATTTAGACAGATTAGCTCTCAGGAGATTGATGAAACATCAGCAAGGGCATCAAGTGACATCAGAGAAGCTATATCAGCCCTTAGAGACACAGTTCAGAGGATGTCTACAGCAGGGGGAAATCAAGCTGAAAGGCCCATAAATATGAATCTAACTGTCAAACTTGGTGATTCTGACATTACAGAGATAAAGAACCAGCTTATTAATGCACCAGATGTCGGAGGTGTTGACTTTGTGAGAGAGGTGATATCGTGAGTGATATTCTTTTAGAATTTGAAAGAGACAAAGAGATGCAGAGCTTGCTCGAAGAGCTTACAGATGAACAGAAGGATCAGCTACTTTCTGAAATGAAGTCAATTATTGAAAATTTCAATAGATCACTTAATGCAATTCAATCAAGTCTTAAAGATGAGGAATCTGTCATAGAGTTTGTTGACAATCTTGGGAAAGCAATAAGTATGAGTAATCTAGAAGAGAATGTTGGAACAGAGGTAATAGAGTGGCCAGAGAAACTTTAAGAGATTTTTTAACTTCTATCGGAAGCGGAGCCGATTCTGTATCTTACGTCGTGAGAGATGACAACGGCGACGGATCTGTAAGCAGAGGAGATGATCTTGGGATTGACCCGAATACAGGTAAGGAGCTAGTTGATCTAAGTTCTGCTGATGCTGGCCTACTTGGTGACTATCTTAGTTTCATTCAGGAAAATTCAGACGTCGTATTTAATGTTAGCCCAGGCAATTCTCAGGCTGCTCCCACAAACAGGGGAGACTCTTTACCTCCTGCTGAAAATCAAGGAGCAAATAGGGTATTTGTTGAGTCAACAGGGGGTGATCAGTCATCAATGTCACTTTCACAATATTCAAATAGTGGAAAATTTGATCAAGAAAGTGTTACACTTGCTGAGATAGTAGACAAAACTTCAGGTGAAGACGGTCACACACTACTTCACGATGTTGGTGGAAAGCCAATAGATACTCATGGAAAGCTCCATGTTGCTGTAGACCCGTCTATGGCAAATATTGACCCTCTTATTAGGTCATCTGTAAATATTCTTAGAGAAAATAATAGGTTTTCACCTGCAGCAAGAGTAGAGGGTGATGCATTTGTTGAAAGGGGAAAGGAGTCAGATGATTTCAATTCTGAACCCACACTTACAACCCAGAGAAAGTTTGGAAGATATGATGGAACTGAGACAATTAGCCTTGAGTCGCTTGAAGAGATTGGTGAGTCACTCTTAAAAACCTCTGCAGGTATCATTGATAGTGAAAAATATCCAGAGAAAGATCTAACAAGTACAGTTCCAACTAATAAAAAAGATCCAGAAGATCTTAGGGCTAGAGACGCTGAAGGTTTTCCAGTAATGAACTCTGGAGATTCAGTTAGATCTGGTAGGGGATCATTCTTATCGGGAGCTCCGACTGAAAATTCTACTTCATTTGGATCTATGACCGGAGAAGGTACATTCTCTTTTGACCCTGGATCTAAAAAGTATCTTAGGGCAAGAGCTGTTGCAGCGATAAAGACAGCACTTCTTGCAATAGACACATTTAAAAATATTGCTCTTGAAAGCTCTGCAAAAATAAATTCTAAAGTTGAGTCACCAAGATCTCCTATGCTGTCAGGAGAGCACAGAAGCTACATTCAGTACAAGATGTCAGTGATCATGAATTCAGTTCTTGTTCCAACAGAGGGATCTTATCAGAGGTGTGTTAATGAGGGAGCAAAGTTTATGCTCGGCCTTACAAAAAACTTATCTCAGATAGAGAGTAGAAATCAGATAGAAGGAATTGGAAAGAATGCTCAGATAGTTAAAGATTCACCCGGATTTAGTCTTGCTCTTGCAAGATCAATTCTCTTGTCTGTGGATAGTCTTAATAAGCTTATGGCGGATCTTGCTGAATCATATGATTCTGATAGTGATGCTCAATCAATTGTTATGAAGCTTGGGAAGACTCGTGTGATAGGAATTCTTAATTCTCTTGCAATTGTTGGAGACATTAAGAGAAAGATAGATATTTCGAATTCAAAAGCATTTGGCCTACCTAGTGGGAAAAATCCCTGGTCTGTAGATGATCTACCAGATGGACCTACTACAAGAGTTTCAAAGAGTAGAACATCAGATGGTCACAATGTTTCTGCTTTGTCAATGAGAACATCTGCAACACCTTCATCCTTTGTTCTTCCTGTCGGCGTCATTAGGGCATCAACTAGAATGGGAATGGGAACTACAGACACAAACCCAACTAGAATTCTATCCTCACCTTCTGGAAAGAAAGTCTATACAGGTAGGGACATAGAGGGTGGAAAAAGAATACCATCTGCTGTTGTTCACAGGATGGAAGATCTTTTAGATGCAGAATACGTTCCATTTTACTTTCACGATATCAGGACGAATGAGATTACTTCTTTTCACGCTTTCTTAGAGACACTCCAAGACGGATTTACGGCAAATTTTACAGAAACTACAGGCTATGGAAGGCTTGACGCTGTTCAAACATATTCCAGCACAAAGAGGGACATTTCATTCTCTTTCACAGTTGCTGCAACATCTCCTGAGGATTTTGACGAGATGTGGCTTAAGATAAACAAGCTGACCACACTTGTGTATCCACAGTGGACTATGGGAGATCTTCTTCGCGGAGGAAGAGTTAATGATGGAGAGTCTACCTTTATACAGCCCTTTAGTCAGGTTATCGGTTCAACACCCTTGGTCAGGGTGAGAATTGGTGATTTGATTAAGGGAAATTACTCTAAATTTAATCTTGGAAGAATTTTTGGTGTCGGTGAGTCTCAAGTGAGTCTTAAGTCTCCAGTCTCCGGTCTCGGCGCTTTTGGCGATTTTTTAAGAGGAGGAGGAATCGGTGGTGCGCTTTCTGGTTTGATGCCAGACATGGATGAAATATTTTTAAAGATATTTTTTGGAGCATTTGGTAGCCCTATGTCAGCAGCAGCGCTTGCCGGAGGAGACCTAGCTTCAGGAATTTCTAATGTTAAGAGTGCAATGGGAAGTACTGCGCTAGGCGGTTTACAATCAGCCGGATCAAAGCTTCTTGTGAACGGATTTGCACATCCAATCTTAAACGTTATCTTAAGAAGATATAATGATCCAGACAATGATCCCGCAGAGTCGGCAATCTCAGCTGGAAATATTCTTGGAAGAGTTGGTAGTAAAATATCTTCATTTGGAACCAGCAAGGACGGCTACGCTGCAGGAAGGGTCGCAAAAAATAGAATTTTTGGAACAAGGGTGTATGTTAAAGCATCACAGGCAAAAAGCTATAGAGTAATTTCAAAGGACGGTGAAGATTTCAAAGCTATAAAGAAAGTTAGATTTTCTCGACCTGTTCTTTGCATAGTTACTGGAAGAACAGCGACTCAGATAGAAAATAGCAATACTAGAAAGAACAGAGATAACGATAAGTCAAGAACAATTACGATGTATAGAATGAAAATTATAGACTTTAATGTTCCAAAGGGACTATTTGGTGCAGAGCTTCAAGTTTCACATTCAGATATTATTCACAATCCTAATGACACATTCTCTAGATACATGATGCCAGTTCTTAATCCAGGCGCAGCAATAGAAGCATTTGCAGGAAATCTTATCAATGAAGGTGCAAAGGCACTTGGAGTTGATGCCTCTGGAGTCGGTATAGCTCTTTCTGAGGAGATGAGATTTCTTAGTGCCGGAAACAATGCAATAGTTAAATCTTTTGAGTCTACGAGAGGTCGCGGCCTTGCAGGGGTTATAAAGGGTCTCAAGTTTGACTGGCTGACAGAGAATACACCCTGGGAAATAGACTGGGGATCAAGAGCTCCCCAGGTCTGCAAGGTGACAGTTACATTTGCTCCGATTCACGATATTCCGCCGGGAATTGATCATGAGGGATTCAACAGAGCACCTATTTACAATGTTGGAAAACTATCGCATGCAATGTCTGGCGATGCATATGATGACGGCGGTCAGTCATCTAGTGAGACCTATGACTTTGAGCACAGAAAAAACTTTAAGAATGAGTAGGTAAAATGGCTATAGGAAGATACACAAATAATCCATTGATTAACTCTGGAAGGGGGTTTGCAACAAGCAGTGTTTCAGCAAACATCAGGAGTGCAGTCTTAACTAATTCAATTGCTTATTCAACTAGAGTCCTATCAGAGGGACAGAGGCTTGATACTATAGCCGGACAGATCTACGGAGTTGGAAGTCTTTGGTGGATTATTGCAGCTGCATCTGGAATAGGATGGGGTCTTCAAGTTCCAGCTGGAACACTCTTAACAATACCTGATAATCCTGGATCAGTGATGAGATTTGTGTAGGGTGCGGAATGTCTGAAAAAAAGCTTCCAATCACCTCTTACACGCTCGTAAAAGAGCTTTCACAGTACATCGCATTTAGACAAAAGTCACCAGACATCTCCCAGTGGAGCTCAGCTCACAGCGAACCAGACACTGAGCTTATTGGAACACAGTTTCCAACAGCGGCTGCTGCGGAGGCTGCAGGAGCTGCACATAAATTCGGAGGTGCACATCTGGGAACCTCCTCACAAGACTCAGTACAGCTTCTTGAGATATTTCTTGACATTTCAAATGGTGCAATGTTTTCGAAAGATCTGAACACGTTTCTCAAGAATTCACAATACACACTGGCACCAATTATTAGAATGTACTTTGAGGATCTTAGAGATGAAACCTTGATCCAATGGGGTACACAAGCATACACACAGCCCACACTTTCTCAGTATGCAGCCGCATCCGTTCCCCCAGATTTCGAGGACAAGATGGGTAATTTACTTGCAGCAAGTCGAGCTCAAATTGGAGTTCCGTCAATTAATGACGATGGCATGTCGCAGTTCCACCTTTCTGGAAAATCTCCCCATACGCTTAGGGGATCTATATCAAGAGCTTTGGGAAATGCAGAGGATGATGGAGATTTTCCAATAAGCATAAGGGATATGATTCAGGCTGATGAGTACATGACGTGGCCCGTATTCGATAACAGCTGGTGGCCCACCAGGCTTCTGGATGTTATTGAAGATATTCAGAACCAAACAGGAACAGTAAACGTCCTAGACAAGCAGAACGGCGAGCTAGAGATGACTTTCCAAAATCCAGTAGGTGGTGGGGACGATTTTAAACTGAAGCTCGGTGAACGTGATATAAATCCAGTGTTAAATCCTGCTGTAACAGTAGCTTCTATCATTGAAAATCTAGACAACCAGCTCGGTGACAGTTACACGGACTTCAGTGATTGGCTCTTAGAGCCCACTAATAGAGATGAATGTATTAGGAACTTTCTCATCACCCTCACGTTCGTGATAGCGAATAATTTTGGTATAAATCCAAATACCACCCCGATCCCATCTGGAATGTATAGAGACAACTTTAAAGTAAACGGAAGGCCAGATGATCCCAGCCGCCTGTTATATCCGTCGCTAGCTGTGTTTGTTATAAGTAATAGACATTTTAATCCTGCCTCAAGACATGTCTCTCAGGCTGCTTTATTTTCAGCAGGTGTTCCCACAACTGAGATGTCTCTCTGCTCTCCATTCTTAAGGGTGAATTTTATTATTAACAGGCCCACTATGGAAAGATCAGGTACCGGAACTGGCATCGTGACCAGGTCTAATATGATATCATTTTTGACTGATGGATCTGTTCTCCCATGGACTTCTGATTTTTCACTTGCAAATGCAATAGAACCTGGTTCATCAGTCTTTGAGACGTCTCCATTTGGCATACTCCAGCGAGATCTCACTGGGCTAATGGCTAGTGTCTCAAACATGGATGTAGCAACTAAAACCAGAACAGGAATGGAGCTATTCACATCACCTCAGACTCTTGTGAATATGGATATAAATCAAGAAAGATCTGTTAAGGTTCTTGATCCAGCCCAGCCCCTTATGACACTTAATAGTGTATCAATAAAGGAGTATCAGTCTGGATTTGGACTAATTGGATTTAAGCGCGCAACTGTAAACATAACACTTCATGATAGAACAAGATTGGGAGAAATTGCATACTTTATCTCACCTGCATCATTTGGCCAGGTCGAATCACTTATAGAATATGGATGGTCACACCCCAATTCAGATTTGCTTACTGGAAGTCCGTGGGGTTCATTTTTAAACTCTCTTAGGTGTGTTGGAAAATATAGACTCATTAGGGGAAACTATAATATGGACCAAACCGGTCAGATTAAAATTACACTTGAGATGGGATCTATGGGTGGTGAGGAATCAAAGGTTACACATGTCTGTACGGGAGATCATGTTCATATTTCTCTTTTAAACTCACTGATTAGAGATGTTAATGCGACTCTTCTTAGATTAGAGACTTTAGGGGGAAATATTACAGAAGAGATAAGAAATATTCAGACAGTTTCTGTATCTGATGCCGGAAATCAACAGATGATTCCGAGAAAAACATATGATGATTTAAGGCATTTATCAGAAAAACTTGATACTGAGACAGCCACTGAAGACATAATCAGACGAGCAATGCGTGAGATCCTGGACGCTCTTCACGCAACAGCACCAGAGTATCTTGGAGTAGATGGAAATGCATCCACCGTTCAGTCTATTCTTGGAAATATTATGGGAAATTTAAATCCCACTACTACCGCTACAGACGATCCATTTCTAACAAACGTTATTCCATTTGCAGATCAGAAAGATATGAGCTTTCTTAGATTTGCAGACATAACTTACGGAATGTGGGGACAGTCGAGAGGTGCAGATCACGATCTAAGCTCCGCAGCAATGTCAGATGCACTTCTAGGAACCCTTATCGACACATCTAGGAGAGATGATGAAGAGGAGGAAGAGGAAGAAGAGGAGGAATCTCCTGCACCCCCTATAGAGCCGGATGGTCTCGGAAACGGTGACTGGGTCTCTTTAGGGAAGCTAGTCACAGTAATGGTCGGTCACCCTCTTGCTGCAACTGGAAGATTTGACGAGGTTCAGGTTTTATTTTATACTTTTAATGAATGCTCTGGTGCTATGCAATCAAGGCCTGTGTCTGATTTTCCAATTAGATTTTCTGCATTTTTTCAGAGAATAGTAGACGCTGTTGATTCAAATTCGAATCTAACAACAAGCAGAATTGAGACAATTCTTGCAAGGTTTGTAAACAACGGGGCTGCACAAGCGTATGGATTCAAAGACATATATTCAGAACAAAGAGAGGACCAAGAGAGGCTCGATGCTGAAAGAGAGGCAGTGAGAGAAGCTCGTGTTGCAGCAAGAGAAGAGCACGAAGAAGATGAAGCTGCTCTTTCAGCTGAGCTCACTAGGCTAGACACTAGGCTAGAAGATATAAACAAAAGTGCATACGACATGAGAACATTCCAGGCTAAAAGGATGCATAAGCTAGGAATGTGGCGCCCGAGATTTAAAATACCAAGATTGAAATTTTTGTATGAGGCGGTGCCCGCTTTAGTTTATTCGTCAGCAGGGGGTGTTCCATCTGTAAATAGAAATAAGACAATATTGAGAATTCATGTTATGGATTCAAATTCATCTTCTCATCCCGGAGAGCAACTTGTCTTAGATACCATCACAGCTGGTGAAGCACCCGCAGTATTTTCGATGAGCACAACAGGTGCCGATAATGTTGGCCAGGGAGCAGAAATTTTACGGGGTGTGCTCGATGCCGAACTTATAGAGCCTAGAGCTCCTGTGCAAGATGACCCAGCAGAAGCCTCTATACAAAGGATGGCAGCAGCTGTGTCTAGAGAGGCAATTCATGACTATCTAAGAAAGACAGTTCCTACTGTTCAGTTTGGAACAGCATTTAGTCCGTTTAGCAGTGTAAGCATAAGCGGTATGTCAAGCGGTGCCTTATTTGACGCACTGTTATCAGATACATTCAGAGATGATGATGATGACCCGCAAGAGCAGGGAACAAACACATCAGGAATAGATGAGGTTACAGTTGTTCCAGTTACTGCAAAGGCTTCAAGCTTGGGAAATCCAATGTTCCACTACGGTCAGCAATTCTATCTAGATCTAAAGACTGGAACGACTGCAGATAATATCTTTACTGTTAGAGATGTTACACACAACATAAGCCCGGGAACTTTCACAACTGATCTGAGTTTCTATCCGGCAGGTCAAAATGCAACTGTTGATTCAATTAGGGCAAATCTTGCTTCAACGCTTTCACTTCTTGATCAGACTTCTGCGACTGCCGGCAGCGGTGAATCAAGAGAGACAATAAACAATCTTTCATCTGACGCTTCACAGGATTCAACACGTGTCCCTAGAGGTGTGGCTGCTGATATTGAACAATCTGTTGATGATTCAAGAGGATGGGCAAGTCACTGGAGATCGGTTCCGATTGAGATAGCTGCTGATGCAGAAAGAGAGGACTGGGCAGCATTACAAGTTGAACTCAAGGAGATCTGGGCAGATCAAAATATGACATTCGACCAAAAGAAAGCCCGCACGGACGAGATTCTTGACTCGCTCTGAAGCCCGATGAATTGATGTACATTGCTTGATAGAGTTATTATGATATAATCACTATGACTGTGTGCATACATAAGTCCCTAATTGGAACAAATCATCATCTGATAAGTCAAGATGGTGAATTTAGGTGGGATAGTTCAATACCAGAGGAAGCATGGTTATGCGGAAATTCAGATGACCATCCAAGAAGTCTTGACGTCCTTTCTAAGTCAACGGGAGTGTCTCTGTCTACGTCTCCGTCTGAAGCGTACAGTACAATGTGGTCACTTTTAAGGCCAGACGGGATGAAAAATGTTCCTATGTCTTGGGCACTTGAATCGGAAAGGTTCCAGACTCATTTAAAGCAGCTTCTAAGACAAATTGATGAACTTCTAAGCTCACACCATGATTCCTATTATGCTAGAGAGTTCGTGACAATACGTCAGTTCCTGCAGGGTCTGGATAGGTGCAAGATAGACAAGAAGTCTGTTCTTAAAATTCTAAACGATGAGTCAGAAAGAGATGGATCTTTGAGATCATTTATTCCTGATGATTCTGGATTTTTGCAAAAGACTGTGTATAGTCAGACATCTTCCTGTAGCGGCCGGCTTACAGTTGTAAAGGGTCCTTCAATACTGACACTTAGAAAGGATAGAAGAAGTCTTTTAAGATCTTCATCTCAAACAGGGATAATTGTTCAGATTGACTTTGTATCTCTTGAGCCCAGGGTTGCTCTTTCAATTTCTGACAAAAGTAGCCAGGGTGATATCTATGAATCTATTCGAAATAATGTTCTTGGGGGTGAGGTGAGTAGAGATGTTGCCAAGATTGCTACAATTAGCTCCCTATATGGAATGTCATCTAGAAAGCTCGGTGAGATGATCGGGGATAGAGATGCTTCTAGGGCTAGAAGAGTTTTGAGAAAGATCCGCGATCATTTTGAAATCTCAAGTCTTGAGAAAAGCCTACGGGAGTCTTCTAAAAGTGATCTCAAGATTAAAAGCCACTATGGTCGAGTAATGATGACAGATGACATGTCAAACCATGTTCTTGTCAATAGGTTTATTCAGTCAACAGCGACTGATGCTGCCCTGCTGGGATTTAGAAATCTTGTTGATGAAATTCAAAATAAGGGAATCAGGGCTAGGCCAGTATTTGTTATTCACGATGCTCTAATCTTAGATGTTGAGAAAGATGACTATCATAAGCTTAATAGTGTAGTGTCTGTCCCGCTCGAACTTCCAGATCTAAAGGGAACTTTTCCCGTATCAATAGAGATCATAGCCCAGCACTGAAATACTTATATGAGAGGCTCGTATGAATATTTCCACTAAGATGCTTAGGCAGATAATCAATGAAGAGATTAATGTCGCAAGAATAGAGAACAAAGGTCAGTTTGGGTATATTATGCAGATGATAATGGGAAGTCCAAATGAACCTATCTCAGACGATCTATACGATCCGATTAAGGGAAAGTTGATACTAAGAAAGGGTGAATCATTTAATGATATTTCTCCTAGATCATCGCATATTCTTCTCAGGTATTACAACATAGATACGACACCTGATATTTATATTTCCGATTCGCCCGTGAGAAGGCGCAGAAAGCCTGATGATACTTCTTCTAGGCCTGCTGTAAAAGCAGGGCCAAGCGATGTCCAGACTGTTGCAAGCGCTCTTTCAGGGTATGTAAGGGGAGGTTCTCCCCCGCTTAGAAATGATGTCATAAAAATTGTCGCTGACTCAAAGAGAGGTGAGATTGCTGTCTATCTTAGAGGGCCAAGTGAGAGAATGGCCTCAGATCAACAGATTGCATGTGCATTAAGATACTTGCTCGATGAAAAAATTTCGGCATCCGGAAGATATATCGTCAATCCGTGCGGCTTTGGCAATATGCCAAAGAATGATTTAATTGTCATAGTCAAGCTCTAGCTTGTACAAGAGAGATCAGCGTGATATCATTATATAGAGGTTAATATAATGATATCAATAGATAAGATTGAGAGTAATTGGGGTGTATTTGAAAAACTTTGTGGAAGATTATCAGATCACAATCTGACAAATCTAATGTCGGCATTAGGTGAGAGATTTTCTACATGTCCAGCCAGCTCAAGGCTTGATCATCACTATGCGTATCCCGGCGGCTTGATTCAACAATCTCTTGATGTAACTTCTACAATGAGGACGATAAATGAGTCACATGACTTTGGACTAAAGACAGCTTCAATTCTAAAGGTAGGTCTTCTTCATGATATAGGAAAGGTGGGATCAATAGATTGTGACTATTTTATTCCTCAAGATTCTGACTGGCATAGGGAGAAGCTTGGCCAGATATTTAAATACAATGAAGATCTCAATAAGATGTCAGTCTCACATAGGTCTCTGCATCTTCTTCAACATTTTGGAATTTCACTAACAACAGAAGAGTGGCTTGCAATCCAGCTAGCAGCTGGATCACACTTTGAAGAAAATAGATTTTATGTAGGACATGAGCCAACTCTTGCTCTTGTATTACAGACAGCCAAGAGTATTGTAATTCACAAGTTCAAAAATATGCAATAGCTAATTGATATGAATATTTAGTTATGTGAAAGATAAAGGCGAGAATAAGTCTGGATATTACTCCAGCCACGGTGCTATGGTTCCAATGGGCCCAGCATTTACCACAGATGGGTCTCAATATCTTGGAAGACCCCGAAGGCCAAACTATCAAGGATCTGCGGGTCAGCCCTCTATGAGCGCAGATAGCGGCCTCTCTTCTGTGGATGGAATTGCAAGAGTTAATAGGGGGTATGAGGATGAGATACATTCAGAGCCTATGTTTCCAGATCAAAATCCTGAAGAGGATGAGGATCTCTACTTCTTAAGAACAAGAAAGCTTCCCATATATCCTCGAAGCTCCCGCAAACAATCTGGTGCAAAGCACAGAAGTAGATATAAAAAACTAAACCCACTCAAAGAAGGATTTATTCCTGATTTTGTTGCAGATGCTGCAAAAAGTTTGGGACTTTCTGCTCCAGGAATTGATGCACTCATCGGAAAAATGATCCTTGATAGGGAGGCTGCTTCTGGAAATCTTGCCATTGAGGAGATGTGTAGGATTGTAGGCTTAGACCCGACCATTATTGCAACAGCAATGATAGATGTTGATGATAGCCAAATGATAAATGTCATTCAGAATATTTGCAATCTTGACATGGAGGACAGATTAGCTGCTCGGACTAAGTTTAGAGAGTTTTTAAAATCTCTTAAAGATGCTGTAGTGACCCTAGTTCAGGCATATGATTCAGTATTTACACTTATTGCAGGTCAGCTAGGACCGCAAGCAGCCACACCTGAAGAGGTCGCTACTATTCCTGCTGTTAACTTTGTTTCTGGAATTTCTGGATTTTTTATTAGGACTCTTCCTATAGAGAGACTTATATTCAATCTATCATCAAAGCTAGCTCAGATGTTTACCGGTGTTATGGAGATATCAGAGCACATAGAATCAGTTTCTCCCAAGTACGGAGAAGCAATGGGACGACTTGAGAGCGGATTTGGTCCAGTTTTTTCAGCTGTTAGGCAAAAGCCGGGCCTCTCATTATCGAGACTTGGATCTCTATATGCCGCCCTAGATGGCGATACTTCACTTTGCAGGGTTGAAACTCTTCCTCTTACTGATGAGGCAGCAGTAGAAGTAGAGGAAGAACTATCGAGCACTCCAGCTGTTACAACGATAGATGATCTAAGCGATCCTGCTGAAGATACTTTTCCAGCAGATGAGCCCGTGATTATGTCAGGCTTAGATGATGAAGAATCTCTATTTCCAGAGGCGGAAAACTGTGCATGTCCGATCTCAGAGTTGAGGTTTAGAGTTCTTGAGAATAGTTATAATAGAATTATGAGGAATTTAGATATGTCAGAATCTACGTTAAGAATGTTTATTAAAGAAATGATGCTAGAGTCAAAAGATAAAGAAAAAGAAGATGTAGAAGAAGTCGATATGCCCAGCAGATATGGTGGACCAGGATATCTTGCAGTTGATATTCCCCCTCTCGCACAAGAGTATATAGATGAAGACCAAGAAGAAAGAGAAGATGTCGCTGACCAGTATGCTGTAACATACAAGGGAGATCTGGGATACGCTGGGTATAGTGCTAGACCCGAAAGAACGCTCCCAGGCGGGCTTGCTGAGCAGGCTCTAAGAAGAATTATCAGAGAGGAGGCAAAAAAGCTTCTTTCTGGAGAAGATGATTCAAAAAAAAAAGATGAAGAAGAGCAGGAAGAGGCAGTAACAGTTGCTGGAATGGGATCGGGAATGGGCCCTGTTACACCCCTTGGTACAGGTCCAGATGGTGGAAAAAAAACATCAATGACACCATCTGACGACGGCGCGAGAGAAAGATCAATTTACGCTAATGAGAGAGGCTACGGTGGCGGTCAACGGTCAAGTTCATGGCTAGCTTATCCCAAAATGGGATATTAGTTACCATCTAAGATCATTTAAAAAAATCTTCTCTAATTTCTGAACATATTTTGCAATTGACTGTATTATTATACTGTGATATGAATTATATCACACAGCTAATATTGCCAATTTACCAGTTTAAAAATTTAGGAGGTTAACATGGCATTTGACAGAGAGGCATTACAGCGAAGGCTTGATGCACTAAGCGGAAATCGAAGAAAGAAGTCTGCAACTTGGAGACCCACAGAGGGAGAAGACGCTACTATTAGGCTTATCTCTTTTCCAGATAATGACGGCCAGCCGTTTAAGGAGCTTTATTTCTATTACAATATTGGAAATAATCCGGGACTTCTTGCCCCTTATCAGTTTGGAGACCCAGACCCTATTCAGGAGTTGATTACAAAGCTTCGAGGCGATGATGCTCGTGAATCGTATGAGCTAGCTAAAAAGCTCTATCCCAAGATGAGAGTGTATGCTCCAATCATTGTTCGAGGAGAAGAAGACAAGGGTGTCCAGATCTGGGGATTTGGAAAGATGGTGTATCAAGCACTCCTTAACATTATGCTTGATGAGGACTATGGAGATATCACTGACCCACTTGAGGGAAGAGATGTCAAGGTTACCTGTACCCGAGAGGCGGGAAGAAAGTGGGCAACGACAACTGTTCGACCAAGAGGAAAGGAGACAGATCTCTCTACAGACAAGGCGCAAGCTACTGGATGGATGTCAGAAATTCCTGATCCAACAGCGATGTATGAGTGCAAGTCTTATGATGAGCTCACTAAGATCATTAATGACTGGCTGAATTCTGATTCAGAGGATGATTCCATGGGAACTACCATGGGAGGATCTTCCACAAAGACAGACAAGACGCAAAAGTCCTCAGAAAATTCTGGGTATAAGTCTCTTGATGATGCTTTTGCAGATCTTATGGAGTAATTAGAGACTTGGGGGGGATTTTCCCCCCACATTTCTTACTCTATTTAGAAATTGATACATGGAGAGTGTACTTTGGCAAAAACTAATGATTTTACTAGTGAATTAATTAAGTCTCTTAACAAGGAGCATGGAAGTCGAGTTGCTTACAATCTAAGCCAAGATGAATCTCCTACACATGTTAATAGGTGGATTAGCACTGGGTCAAAACTTCTTGACTACATTTGTTCAAATAGGCGCAATGGCGGATTACCTGAAGGGAGAATTATAGAGATCTTTGGGCCGCCATCAATCGGTAAGTCTCACATTGCAACACAGATTGCAAGAACCACTCAGAAAATGGGAGGAATTGTAGTATACATTGACACTGAGAATGCAACTTCTGTAGAAAATTTAAAGATGCTAGGGGTGGATGTCGCTAGACGTTTTGTATATGTTGACACCCACTGCACCGAAGAGGTTCTATCAATTGCAGAAGCAACGATAATGAAAGCAAAAGCAATGGATAAAGATCTTCCTGTTACAATTGTATGGGATTCTGTTGCAGCATCTTCTCCAAAGGCAGAGCTTCTTGGTGACTATGACAAGGAATCGATCGGCTTACAAGCCCGTGCAATCTCGAAAGGTATGAGAAAAATTACCGGTGTCATTGCTAATCAAAATGTACTATTCGTAATTCTCAATCAGATAAGAACTAAGATCGGCGTGATGTATGGAGACCCAGACACAACACCCGGAGGGAAGGCAATTCCATTTCATGCCTCAACTAGAATTAAGCTAGGAGCAGGACAGCAGATTAAAGACGGAGATGATGTAATTGGTATTCATGTCTCTGCTAAGACTATTAAGAACAAGGTTGCCCCTCCGTTTAGAAAGATTGACTTTGAGATTCACTTTGGTGTTGGGATTAAAGAACATGAGCAGGTCTTCGATCTATTGAGAAAAAACGGTGCTGAGACAATTGGTAAAAATTATGTAGGTGTTTCTGGAACAGGATCCTGGAAAACGTTCTCTGTGATAGATTGTGATACAGGTGAATCCATTATTGAGAAGAAATTTCATAAAGCAAATTTTAATGACATAATGACGAATCCAGAATATTCTAGCTATATTGACGACTTGCTTGAAAAAGCAATGGTGAAAAAATTTAATCAAGATCCTGATATTGATATTGAATCTTATGAAGAAGTAAGGGCAGTTTCACTTGAAATTGAGTGAGGTGTGACTTGAGTAAGATAGAGCCCGTTGTCTTAGTAGACGCATTTAACCTTTTTATGAGGCACTATGTCGCTCATCCTGCCATGAGTGATCAAGGGAATCATGTTGGCGGTATAGTTGGGTTTTTAAATGCGATAAAGAAGATATGCCTTGAAATGTCACCCACAGACGTTGTAGTGGTCTGGGAGGGAGGCGGCTCTAAGAAGAGAAGGGATATACTTCCCACCTATAAGATGAGCAGAAGACCTCAAAAGCTAAATCGATTTTATGAAAACGATGATATTCCCAATACAATTGAGAATAGAAATGATCAGATTTCATTTTTAATATCGTCGCTAAAGCGTCTACCAGTAATTCAGGTCTACGTTGATAGCTGTGAAGCAGACGATGTCATAGGATATCTCTCAAGATATAAGTTCAGACATCATAAAAAAGTTATTGTCTCTTCTGATCGAGACTACTACCAGCTTCTAGACAACAAGACAGTCATTTATTCTCCGACGTGGAAGAAATTTGTTAATAAAAAGGAAGTTATAGAAAAATTTAGAATAAGTCCGACTAACTTCTGTCTTGCAAAGGCTATATGTGGAGACCCTTCTGACAATATCAAGGGTGTAAAGGGAGCAGGATTTAAGACAATATCAAAAAGATTTCCTGCACTATCTACAGATGATGACTGCACCATATTAGACATAATTTCAGAAGCCAAACAAAGGGCTCAAGAGAAGAGATCTCCTAAGATTTTTAAAGAAATAGCTGTGAGTGAGAACATAATTAGAATGAACTGGAAATTAACTTATCTAGACACTTCAAACATCTCTCACGCACAAATTAAAAAGATTGAAAGTTCAATTGATACTTTTAGCCCTTCACCAAATAAAATATCACTAATCAGGATGATGATAAAGAATGGAATTCAAAATCTTGATGTTGATCACCTTTTTCTATCAATGAGGAACATTGGAAAACGTAGTAATGATAAATGAGTTTGCTTCTAAGGGACCTGCACACTTTAAACAGTATGGCAAGTCTTTTCAGGAGAAGATCTTTCAGTGTTTAATCACTGACAAGAACTGGTCTACACAAATGTCGGAGGTTATGACGCCGACATATTTTGACTTAAAGTACCTGAGGTATTTATCAGATAAGTACTTCACCTATTATTTCAAATATAAAGACTTTCCCACTCTACCCCTTTTAATCACAATAGTTCGTGATGATCTTAGAGAGGGAAAGGATGTAATTCTTAGAGATCAAATAGTTGAGTTCTTACATAGGATCAGAATGAATCCTGATATAGGAGATCTTAAGTTTGTCAAAGAAAAGACACTTGATTTCTGCAAGCAGCAGGCAATGAAAGAGGCTTTAGAAGAAGCTGTTGAAAGAATTTCAGATGGAAAGCTTGAGTCAGTGATGGATCTCATGAGACATGCTCTATCTGTGGGAATGCCTGCATCAATCGGTCATGATTTTATGGAGGATGCAGAGGCAAGGTTTGTTCACATCAGTAGATGTGCGTGTCCTACAGGGATTCCGCAGCTTGACAAGAAAGATATTTTAAATGGCGGACTGGGACGAGGCGAAATTGGAGTAATTACTGCAAATACGGGTGTCGGAAAGAGTCACTTTCTTGTTAGCGTGGGTGCGGAAGCGCTTAGACGTGGAAAGAATGTCATTCATTATACATTTGAGCTTTCAGAGACTGCAGTCGGCTTAAGATACGACTCTAATTTTTGTGACATTCCAAGCAATGAAGTTATTGATAGAAAGGAAGAGGTTCTTAAAAAATATGAAAAGATGGATCTTGGCAGGTTAATCATTAAAGAATACCCGACCGGATCAGCTACAGTAATGATGATTAGAAATCATCTAGAAAAATTATCGCTGAAAGCGTTTGTCCCAAGTTTGATCATAATTGATTATGCAGATATTATGAGATCTTCTAGGAAGTATGATTCGCTTAGACATGAGCTTAAGTTGATTTATGAAGAATTAAGAAATCTAGCCATGGATATGAACATTCCTATCTGGACTGCTTCTCAGGCCAATAGAGATTCTGCAAATTCAGACATAGTCGGACTTGAAAATATGTCAGAAGCGTATGGAAAGGCGATGGTCGCGGATGTTGTTGTTTCAATTTCTAGAAAGCCAACAGAAAAGTCGAGCGGTCTCGGTAGAATATTTATTGCAAAAAATAGAGCAGGAAGAGACGGTATTTTATTTCCAATGAGAATGGATACTGCTAGGTCAAAAATCCTTGTTGTCGATAGCGATGATGAGATGACTCTAAGCGAGGCCTTACGGTCAGACAATAATGATATGAAAACCATATTGAAGAATAAGTGGAAGGAGATTAACAGTACTAGTTAGTCTGCTGTAATTTAAAAATATTGGAGAGATTAAGAATGCACAAGATTGAAGATGTAATTGGTTCTTCGACAGAGTATTTTGACGGTGACGATCTTGCAGCATCTGTATTTGCTACAAAGTATGCGCTGTGTGACAAGGGAGGAAACTATCAAGAAAAGACTCCTGATGATATGCATAGAAGACTTGCAAGGGAATTTTTTAGGATTGAATCAAAATATCCCAACCCGCTATCAGAGAGTGAAATCTATGAGCTTTTTAGAGAGTTTAAGTATGTAGTACCACAAGGGTCTCCGATGTCTGGAATTGGAAATAATAATCAGATTCAGTCTATTTCTAATTGCTTTGTAATTGAATCACCTAGAGATTCATACGGAGGAATATTAAAGTCAGATCAAGAGCTGGTTCAAATTGCCAAGCGTCGCGGTGGCGTGGGATTCGATATATCTACACTTCGTCCAAAAGGCCTACCGACAGGAAATGCTGCAAGAACAACAGACGGAATAGAAGTTTTTATGGAGAGATTTTCAAATTCTACTCGAGAAGTTGCTCAGGGAGGACGAAGAGGGGCACTAATGATTACAATATCTGTTCATCATCCTCAGATTAGAGACTATATTAATATTAAAAGAGATCGAAAGAAGGTAACAGGCGCAAATATTTCAATTAGGCTCTCTGATGAATTTTTGACAGCAGTCAAGAATGATGAAGATGTTCACTTGAGATTTCCTGTTGAAAAAGATGTAGATCATATCACTGAAGAGTGGGCTAGGGCAAGAGATATTTGGGATGAAATTATAGATGCTGCGCATGACTCTGCTGAGCCTGGGCTGATTTTTTGGGATTCAGTGATTAGAAACTCACCAGCAGACGTATATATTGATGAAGGATACAGCACGACTTCAACAAATCCGTGCTCAGAGCTCCCGCTTGCACCCTACGACTCTTGTAGGTTGATGCTTGTCAATCTTATATCTTTTGTTGATGACCCGTTTACAGAATCTGCATCTTTTGATTTTGAAAAGTTTGGAGAATGTGCAATCAAAGCTCAAAGACTTATGGATGACATGATAGACATCGAGATTGAGCAAATAGATAAAATTTTAAGAAAAATTAAAAAAGATCCCGAAGCTAAGAACGTTAAAAAGATTGAAAAAGATCTTTGGCAAACGATAAAAGAAAAGGCATTAAATGGAAGAAGAACGGGATTGGGAGTAACTGCTGTAGGTGATACACTTGCATCTCTTGGAATAAGGTATGGAAGCGAAAAATCAATTAGTGTAGTTGAAGAAATATACAAAACTCTCGCCGTTTCAGCGTATAAATCTTCTTGTGTGATGGCATCAGAGAGAGGATCGTTCCCAATTCATGATCATAGTAGAGAGGTTGGTCATCCATTTTTAGAAAGGATTTGGTCTTCATGCAGAGAAACACTTGAAATGAGTAAAACTTCTGGAAGAAGAAATATTTCAATTTTAACTACTGCACCAGCTGGATCTGTTTCAACTCTAACACAGACAACTAGCGGAATTGAACCAGTATTTATGCTAAAGTATACAAGAAGAAGAAAGATAAGTCAGACAACTGAGGGAGTTGAGGCTGACTTTATAGATGATCTGGGTGATTCTTGGAAAGAGTATAGTGTGTATCATCATGGATTTAAGCGGTGGATGAATAAGACTGGTCTTTCTGAAATTGAAGATTCACCGTATCATATGGCAACAGCAAATGAGATTGACTGGGAGTCAAGGGTTAAGCTTCAGGCTGCTGCACAAAGATGGATTGATCATGGAATATCTTCTACAATTAACCTTCCCAATAATGCCACTGTCGATGAAGTAAAGAAGATTTATGAATCAGGCTGGGAGCTGGGATGCAAGGGGCTGACTGTATACAGAGATGGATGTAGGACAGGAGTCTTAATTGGAGAGGAAAGCGAAGAAGATCAGTCGTTTAAGACGCACGAAGCACCATTCAGACCATCAGAGCTCGAATGTTCAATACACCATGCAACAATCAAGGGTGAAGCGTGGACTATTCTTGTTGGGTTAATGGGTGGAAGGCCATATGAGGTTATGGGAGGTCTCCAGAAGTACATAGAGATTCCTAAAAAGTATAGAAAGGGTATAATCATCAAGCATCCGTATAAGACAAAGAACTCTAGATATGATCTAAGGATAGGTGGAAATGGTGACGAGATTCTCATAAAAGATATAGTCGACGTATTTGACAATCCAAATCACGCAGGATTCACAAGAACTATCTCGCTAGCACTAAGACATGGTGCACAGATTAATTATGTCGTTGAACAGCTTCAAAAAGACAGAGAGATGGATATGTTTTCATTCTCTAGAGTGATTGCAAGAGTTCTAAAGACGTATATCCAGGACGGAACATCTCCGGGAAAAAATACTTGTGAAAGCTGTGATGCAACAGACTCTCTAAGATATCAGGAGGGCTGTGTAACATGCATGTCCTGCGGATATTCAAAATGCTCTTAAAGGAATAATATTTTACAATGAAGTGGACGACAAAAATATCTCCCCTCGTTAAAGAGGTGGAGCTGAGAAAGAATCCAGTAATTATTACTGTTAATAAGTTTGATGAAAAATCAGCAAAAGAGTTTCAGCAACAAGTAGCACAAGCACACAATACAGGTCAAAAAGTGATCCCAGTAGTTATTGACTCGTACGGAGGCCAGGTCTATAGCCTTATGTCAATGATAAGTGCAATTTCTCATTCAGAGCTACCTGTTGCAACTATTGTTGAGGGAAAGGCAATGTCATGTGGTGCCATCCTCTTCTCTTTTGGTGAGCAGGGAATGAGGTTTATGGATCCTGACGCTACAGTCATGATTCATGATGTGTCTAGCATGGCATGGGGAAAAGTTGAAGAAGTGAAAGTCAGTGCTGATGAAACAGAAAGGCTAAATCAAAAAGTCTATACAATGATGGCGAGAAATTGTCGAAAGAAGGATGATTACTTTCTAAAGATTGTACATAGAAAAGGACATGCAGACTGGTTCTTGGACGCTGCTGAGGCTAAAAAGCATGGAATGGCAAATCAACTAAGAGTTCCTAAGGTTAATATCAATGTTTCTGTTGACATAGACTTTGAGTGAAAGATGGATAAAGTATTTTATAACAAGTCATCTGCATCAAATCTAGGCTGGGACCCTAGTTGGTTCGGATGTGAATATTTTGATGACACTCTAACATCAGCTGTCAGAAAGTGGCAAAAAGAAAATAGACTAACAGCTGACGGCCTGGTGGGTCCGACTACATACAGAAGGATCTGGACTGAGAGAGAGTCAGAGATATCTACATTTAAGCCATCAAGTAGAAATTTTGATTCCAATAGGTGGATAGTTCACAATGGAAGGTTTATCCCAATTGAATGGAAAAAGGTTGTTCTTTGGGATGAGAACGGAGGTCTCGATACAAAGAAGGGTAATTATTATGACTACTCTGGAAAGGCAGAAAGAAAGCCTACATTCTTTGTTAATCACTGGGATGTCTGTCTATCTTCAGAGTCTTGTGCCGGAGTTCTAAAAAGAAGAGGTGCGTCCGTTCACTTTTGCATCGATAACGATGGAACAATTTATCAGCTTTTAGATACACAGCATGCAGCTTGGCATGCCGGAGGTCAAAAATGGAATCAAAAATCTATTGGTGTGGAGATATCAAATGCATATTATACAAAGTATCAGAGCTGGTATGAAAAAAATGGTCTGGGACCTAGACCAGTTCTGGAGGATTCATGGACCCATGGGAACAAGCATAAACCTCATCTCGGATTTTATCCAGTACAGATTGAGGCAGCACGAGCACTATGGAAGGCAGTCCACATCGGATTCGGAATCCCACTAGAATGTCCGCTAAGGGATGGCCAGATGATGACGGGTGTGTCTTCAGAAGCTGCTAAGGGAAAATTTGAAGGATTTATTCATCATTATCATCTCACAAGAAGGAAGATAGATTGCGGAGGATTTGACTTAGAATCCAACCTCCAAATTGTAAGACAGTCACCTATGTATTGTTTATAGTTTTGTGAGAAATAAATTGGAACTTGTATCGACACATGTTTGTAAGACACAAAATCTCGGTATGCACGGTAATCTCTTCGGCGGAGTAATGCTTTCTTGGCTAGATGAAGCTGGAGCAGCATTCACATCACAGGTGTGTGGAACACCCAGAATGGTGACTAAGTCAATTTCTGAAGTAGTCTTTCAGAAACCAGTTAGAGCTGGACAGATCATTAAGATATATGCTGATGTTGTAAGAATTGGAGAATCATCAATTACAATTAGGCTGGAAGCTAGAAGACATAGTGTGTATAACGGATCACAGAGGAATGTTGTCTCTGTTGATATGGTTTTTGTCAGAATAGACGGCGATGGTGAGCCTGTTCCAATTAAGACGATTAGGTCTGACTATCAGAATAGAAGATCTGAAAAGGAACAGTAAGCTTTTTTAACAACAGAGGATAAAGATGGTACTTTTATGAAACATCTGTGATCTTTTTTGTTATCATCTCGGGGTAAAAAATGACAGCCGTTAGAGTTACCGAATCCTCAGGGTCTGTTGGGTCTATTCAAATTGCTGACGGCTATGGCGGATTTCTATCTGGGACCCTGAAAGCTGGAGATAATATCACAATAGCAGACATGGGTTCTGGATCTTTTGCAATATCAGCATCGATATCAGCAGGGTCCACAATCGGTACTGCAGAAGATAGTGACTATTCTGATGGGCTGTTTTCCAGTTTTACCTCTTCGACAGAAATAGGTACAGCAATTGATAAATTTAATGAAGTTCTAAAGGCTCTGGCTCCTGATCCCGGTCCAGACTTAGATGACATAAGCTCTAAAGATACAGGAACTACTGGAATTCTTTCCTTTGGATCGAGTAATAATCAATCTTCTGGTTCTCCTGCATATATTAGTGTATCAACTTCCGCTGGACTTTCTGCTGTTGATGTAAATGGATCTTACGCAGTAACGACTAGCAGCAACAATATACGACTTGGTGTTTTTGACGGTGATACACATGTGAGCGGTGTTTTAAATGCAGATGTAGGATCAAACAGTCAGGGAAATAGCGTACAAAATTATCCTGAATTCTCTTTTGGAAATGGTGAAACAGGAGTTCTCCGTCTTGAGGTTAACGGATCTACAATTAAGGAGATTGATCTAACTACTGCAACCATTGGAAGCGGCACATCAGGATTGGGAACAGGATCATACCTTGATTCGAACGGCTCGGGCTTTAATTTTTTCTCTACTGAGTCTACAGGAACACTTTCAAATGGAAACTCTTTTGCATCCTTTAAGCACAGAACTGGTCAATTTGTTGTAGCGTCCGGAAGCCAAAGACGTGGATGGAACTATGCTAGAGTTTCACATGTTATGACCGGAACAACGTCAAATACAAACTATGTTGAGTGGGTTAATGATGATAACGCTGATTCACTGGCTGCAGCAGGAAATGAATTATCTTTCGTAGGCTCTGGCAGCATTCATCTATCTGGAATTGAATACTTTCAAAGCGGCACAGCGACATATGCTGCTAGAGTTACGAACGCATACAAGTATGTTTATGATAATACTGATATAACTTTTACAACTTCAAATAGCGCCGCAGCAAGTTCAAGCCCATCATTCTCAATAAGTGCACAGTCAAAGCCCACGATAGGCGGAGGCGAAACACACGCAAAGGTTCTTCACATAACTGGATCTGGAGCTGTAACTTCAAATTACTTTATAAGCGGAGCATTAACAACTGGGATCAACGTTACACATCCACTTAAGTCTAATCTTTCAAATAGTGGTCAGGCATCCACCACCGGAATATTGATGTATAATCTATCTAATACATCAACAGCCCAATCAGAAACTCTTAGAAGAGAAGACTATAGAATCGTTAGCGGTGCATATAGCACTCAGGCATCTCTAACTAATTCTGCAAATAAATGGGATTCAGAGAAGCACATAACAGGATCCAACGGTGGTCATAGCAATGGATTACAATTCTACAATTCTAGGCTTTATTCTCCAACTAGCACATTAAGATCGGGTGATTTTAGAGATTCCTCAGAGAGCGGAAAGCTAGATAACTCTCCGCCTGGAAATCCAAATTATTCTGGAGAGTCTGGACAGAGAACATTTTATAGATGGTTTAAAAATGAAACTGGATCGACAAAGTACGATCTGACGATTGCAATTAACGGATCCGGAACGACAATTGTTACAGCTGCGACAGCACTTAATAGTGGGAGAATTAGAGTTTTTGTTAAATTCCCGTCAGATGGAACTAGGGAGACTGGCTGGCTTGATTTAGCAACTGAGTTTGTCCTTGATGACTATGATGACAATGATGGTGCACATACAGCAAACGGCGCGTTAAGTTTTGACAGCAGCCTAAATGCTACAAACTATGTTACGCTTGGCACAGTTGGGATCGGAGATGATGAGTATATTGGACTAAGAATTGAAGCAGATACAGGATGGACCGGCTACATAAGTCAAATTACTGTAACATTCGGTGCTGGAACAGGCACAATATCAGCGGTTCCAGATTTAGATGACATTGACTGTAATGACGATGGAACAGATTGCAATCTTTCTTTTGGATCTTCAAAGTCAATATCTGGATATACAGATGTAGGAACAGCTGCCGGATTTTCTGCTACAGACGTTAATGGGAAATACCAGACCGCCGCTTCTTCAAATAATTTAAGAAGATCTGTCTTTGCGCTTGATACAATCGTTGAAGGTGATTTAAATGAGGATGTTTCTGCAACCTCTCCTGACTATGTTGCAAATTCATTCTCTGATGCAAATAGCGGTTCATTAGTCTTAGAGATAAATGGTTCTGATGTTCATACAGTTAGTTTAGCAGGTGCATATAATAACGTCGGTGCCGGAGAACCAGGCTCAGGAACAGGCACATCGTTTACCAGTAATAGCGGATTTTTTGACTTAAGTGTCTGGAGGCCTGCAGAGTGGGATAATGAAGTTCCCTATTATCCTGAGACACATAGGACAGGAAAATATAGAGTACATACAGGACATCAGCGAAATGGATGGAATTATGCAAGAGTAAAGCACGTTGGCACCTGGGGAACAAGAACAACAAATTATGTTGAATGGGTAAATGACAGTGATTCAAATGCACTAAGCGCGGATGGGTTGACTCTACAGCCCTTTGGAGATGATAATTTGTTTTACCTAAGCGGTGTAAAGTATTTTATTGAACCGAGCGGGAGTATCGAAGTCAGGGTTTCAAATCTATATAAAAATGTTTACTCAGATAGCAATTCAGCAATATCATTTACAAACCTGACAAATGCGACAGGTGTAAGGATTATTCAGGCAGGAACCGGTCTATCATCGACAAAGTCAACTAACTCTTCTACAGATAGTCTTCAAACACTAAGCACCACAGCAAATTCTCAAAATGCTGACGCTCACGCTACCGGATCAATTCAATTTTCACGATCATCGTCTCTTAGTGGATCTTTTTCAACTTCATACAGCGCTTCAGGCTCTTTGGTTTTTGATCATCCGCTTAAGACAAACTTAACAACGTCAGTTGTGACATCGTCAATTCTTCACGTCTATTCTGCAAGCGATAATTCAAATGCAAATACTACTGAGTATTTTAACGGAGAAGCGTTCAGAATTCAGAGTGGAAGCTTTTCTACACAGGCAAATGTTACCTCTATTTCTTATAACTGGTCATCTACGGGATCAATAAACGATAATAGTAATTTTTCTGGGTACTACACAGGTCTCATGCTCTATGATGGAAAGTTAATAAGCCCACTAAAGGGCGGAAACAGCGGAGATTTTAGAAGATATAGTGAGGGAGGAGTTCTTGACGGTCCACCAAGTAATGTAAACTATAGCTCACTTGGTGTTTCAACTAGAGAATATTACAGAGGATTTTTAAATAATACTACAAATGACAGGCCAAGTGTGACAGTTACAATATACGGAGATGCCACAATTGTAGGAAAGACAGGAGCAAACGCTGCTTCACTAGGCACTAATAAGAATATTTTTGTTGAAGTCAATATTCCCGCAAAGACAGCATTTTTAGACTTAGGAAAGCCATCAGCAGGCGCAGGAAATACTAGTGCAGGAGATGGATGCCTAAGTGGCGATCTTGATTCAACTGTTGATGGAGGAGGTGCAGGAAATACATGCACATTTAATGGGTCTACTGTAGATGGAACTGTCTCTGGTGCAGAATATCTTGTGATAAAGATATCTGCTCATAAGAGCTGGACTGGGTACGTTTCACAGGTAAGCGTGAGCTGGAGCTAGAATGGCAGGAAAAAGTAATACCTCAGCAACATTTTTTGCACAGAAGAAGCTTCTTGGAAAAGCTCACACATCAAATCTTAAAGTCGATGGTGAGGAAGTCATTGGATCAAATATCCAGGCTGCATCAACGCTTATATTTGGAGAGGATATACCGACAGGACCAAGTCAGACGCTTTGGCTTCTTCAAAGTGCTTCAAACGGCGGACCTCCAACTGTTGAGTATATTCAATTTATTCTCACAGCCCTGACAGGAACTACATACGACGCCGACTCTTCTGGCGGCGGTGCCGGGTCAGATTCAGGTGAATCTTCTCAGTCGTCTGGTCCTCACTGTTATAAGTTTGTAATGCCTTCCGACTATACATCCAACTCTAGCAATTCTAGGGAGGGAAATGGAACATTTAATAATAGCAAGATTGTTCACGAAACTCTTGGTGCACTTCAGCTAATTCCCCCATTCTTTTCACAGGATTCACCCAATCCGTATATAGTGAAAATTTTTGAAGATGACAGCGGCGATGTCGGTGATGAGATTCCTCTTTTGGATAATATTGACTGGAACGTAGACTACTACAACGGAGTTTTATTCTTACAAGATTACGACTCAGGTAAGATACCTGCGCATGCAAAAGCTTTTGCCTATGTCGGAAAAATGCTTAATGAAGTTGTTTCTAGTGGAAGCAGTGGAGGAGGAGACGGAGATCCAAATGCCACATATCTTGTTAAAACAGCAACAGGCTCACTAAGTGCAGAGAGGGCTTTAGTTGCAGGAACTGGATTAAGCTCAGCAGATGCTGGTGCAAATGGTAATTTCACGCTGTCTGTAAATAACTCTATTATTGCAACTCTTACAGGTTCAGTATTTTCTGGTCCTGTAAAGTCTTCTCAGATAACCGGGTCCATTACAAAGATATTTGACGGAACAAGCTACATTAGGTCTGCAGGTGCCGCCTCTGTTTCTTCTGGATCTGGGGGTGCAATTACAATATCATCCCCGAGCTATGTATTTAGTGAGTACCTTGGCATGAGTAATGGATCAAATACAAAATTTACATTCAATTATCAACCTGACAATGTGAAAAATGTCTCTGTTTTCGTTAACGGTATTTTCCAAGCACCAGCAACGTCGATTACTAGTGCAGGATATCAAGATTATTCTGTGACAGGATCAAATATGTACTTTACTACTGGGTCACTGCCTGAATCTGGTAGTGTAATTTTTGCAAATTATTCAACAAATAGCAGCATATCATAGATCTGTGAACAAAGTTCAGGAAGTGTGAAAACATTTCTTTCATTTCCGAACTTATCATGCTAATTGATACTTATCCTTAGATGCCATGTGGCTTCAAATCTAAGTTAAAAATGAAAGAATATTCGACTCCAGACCTATCCACTGCTGCCTTTTTATTGATGAGAGGAATCAGGCTTATACATGCCAGTAAGCTCCCGTCAGGAAAATTTATTTTTACATTCAGCGATCCGGATCAGAAGTGTCAAAGTCTCTCATTAGAGTTTCTTAATTCAGAGTTTTCTGACTATGATAATCATGTCAGGAATCTAAAGAGGATGATATATAGTAGTTGAGACCCAGTGTGCGGTCTAAGGTTAAGTTAGTTTTCCGTTAATGTTATAGATTAGTTTCGTTAAAGACACGTTAGGTTATATGTCAAATTTGCGTGTTGCAAATTGACAAGCCAATAATCTATAAGAAAAGGAAAATTATAATGGCGATGAAAACAAAGGTAAGGTTGTCCCAGGTCTCAGGATCTATCCCAACCGACTCCGAATCAGCAGCAGCTTCTACAAGTCTTGCACTTGATAATGCTCGTGAGATTCTAAATCACATGGCTTCTTCTATTAAGAGAATCCACGGTGCAGCAACTTGGTCAGCAGCTGCTTCAGGTTCATTCTCAACAAACATCTACCCAGCTTCAGATGACGGAGCTGCTCTAGGTTTCACTGATAAGAACTGGTCAGATCTCTATCTTGCTGATGGAGCTGTCATCAATCTTGGAGACGATCAGGATGTTACACTAACTCACGTTGTCGACACAGGCGTTCTTCTCAGTTCAACTGATCAGTTTCAGTTTGGTGATTCTGGCACATACATCTATCAAAGTGCTGACGGCGCTCTTGATGCAGTATCTGACGGTAGCTTGAACTTGACTGTTGGTGCAGCCGGTGTCGTTGTCAAGGGTACAACACCCAAGGTTACTATCGGTGATGCTGGTGCTGAAGATACATTCCTAGTCTTTGACGGAAACGCACAGGACTATCGTATCGGTCTCGATGATGGAACTGATAAACTTGAGATTGGTGTCGGAGCTACTCACGGTACAACAACTGCTATAACAGTCGACGCTTCTCAACAAGTTGTCGTTGTTGCAGCTACCGAGGCAACTAGTACATCAGATGGTGCACTTGTTTCAACAGGTGGTCTTTCGGTTGCTAAGAGTGCTGTTATCGGTGATGATCTCGATCTTCTATCTGATGGCGCAATCATGAATATCGGCTCTACTTCAAAGTTCACTTTGACAGCTGTAGACGCTAACAATGCTGTCTTGGCAACCTCTGGTCATAGGCTGGCTTTCGGCGCTGCTGGTGAGTATGTCAGCGGTGATGGAACTGATTTGCTGCTAGTAAGTGGTGATGATGTTAAGGTGACAGGTGATCTTGTCCCAAGCGCTGATGACACCTATGATCTTGGTACAACAGCACTTGCATGGCAGGATCTTCACTTAGAAGGAGATATCAAAGCTCAGGATGCAATGGAAATTGATACAGCTGCTGGTGCCCTCACAATTGATGGTGCTGCCGGAGTTGATCTTCAAGAAGGTGGCGTTTCAATCCTCAATATTGCTGATAACAGAAATGTAACAGTTGCTAATGCTGCTGCTATTGATATTGATGGTTCTGGAGCAGTCTCAATCGACTCTTCAGCTGGTTCAATGACAATGGGTGCTATCCTTGCTGACGGTCAAACACTAAAGCTTGGTAAGAACGGTGCTACAGAGATGATATTCACACCTCACGGCACAGCCGGTAGTGAGAAGATTTCATTGACTAATACTGCTGGAACCGGTGCAGACGCTATTAAGATCTTTTCAGATGCTGGTGGTGTTCAAATTCTTGCTGATAATACTACACACGGTGTTTCAATCGCAACTGCAACTTCTGGTGTGCCAGTCACAATTGGACATAGCACATCTGAAACCACAGTAGCTGATAACTTTACAGTTTCAGGTAATGCTACAATTGCAGGTAACTTCATTGTCCAGGGTTCAACAACAACAGTAAGCTCATCAAACACAGTGTTTGAGGATTCGATCATCGGTCTAGGTGTTTCAGGATCTACAAATGAAGATTGGAATAATGTTGGAGATAGAGCAATCATCTTTGCAAGAGGTGCAGAGACTTATTCTCTCCTTCCTGCAATCAACTATGGCAGTGACGGTGTTTTTGAAATTGCAACGTTTAGTGCATCTCCAGCTTCTGGATCTATGGGTGCTGCACAGGCAGGTGTTAGCGTAAAAGCAGGAGCGATTTTACCAGTAGCTTCAGATGGCGGAGCTCTTGGTTCTACATCTTTAATGTGGTCTGATCTTTTCTTAGCAAGCGGAGCTGTTGTTAATTTTAATAACGGTGACGTCACAATGACGCACTCGGCAAATACAGTAACTATTGCAGGTGGAACTACAGCAACTGCTGCTCTAACTGCAACTACTATTGTTGCTAGTGGTATTGTTAAGACTGATGATACGACTGAAGCTACCTCTACAACTGACGGTTCTTTACAGACTGACGGTGGACTGAGTGTTGCTAAGAGTGCAGTTATTGGTGATGATCTAGATCTGCTCTCAGATTCTGCTATTATCAATGTTGGTAGCACCTCTAAGTTCACGCTAACTGATCAGGCTGCTAATAACTGCTTGATGGCTGCTGCTAATCACAGGCTTGCATTTGGTGATGCTGGTGAGTATCTCACAGGAGATGGTACTAACCTTAGTATTATTTCATCTGCTGATATCATTCTTGATCCAGGCGGAAACAACGTCCTTCCGGGCGGTGACTCTGCTGATGATCTTGGTGCATCTGGTACAGCATGGCGCAAACTCTTTGTTGATGACATTGATCTAAATGGTCAGGGTTCAATCAGCATGGGCGGAACAGGTCGTATTGACCTAGATGCTGATGATGATACTTCAATCCGCGCTTCTGCTGATGACATCATTACGTTTGAAGCTGGTGGTGTAGATTGCGTGAACATGGCAGCTACTGGTATGCAGATTCCTGATGATCTAAAGCTTGCTTTTGGTACTGGCAATGACGCTTCATTCGAGTACGATGAAGATGGCACAGACACACTGCTTTATGACGGTGCAAGCTTAAGAATCAGTGATGATGTTAAGCTTGAGTTTGGTACAGGCGGTGACGCTTCATTCGAGTACGATGAAGACGGCAATGACGTTCTTCTCTACGCTGGCGCTAGTCTAAGAATCGGAGATGACACCAAGCTAGAGTTCGGTGCAGCCGGTGACGCTTCAATCGAGTACGATGAGGACGGAACTGATCAGCTTAGATTCGCACTTCCTTCTGCAGGTATGGTCCTTGGAGGTACAACTCCAAAGCTCGTTATCGGTGATGCAGGTGCTGAAGATACAATGGTCGTCTTTGACGGAAACGCTCAAGACTATCGTATTGGTCTCGATGATGGAACAGACGTCCTAGAAATGGGTGTCGGTGCTACTCATGGAACTACAACTTCTCTGAAGCTTGATGCATCATTGAACGTTGATGTTGCTGGTCACAATGGCACAGTAGGCCTTAGTCTTGGTGGAACTGTTGTTGGATCAACAGCTGCTGAGCTAAATATGCTAGACGGATCTGCTAAGTCTACATCCTCTATTACGATAGATGATGCAGATGCACTTGTCGTTATTGATGGTAGCACAACTAAGCAAATTCCTGCTTCAGATCTTCCAGCCTATGTAATCACAAAGAGGTCAAAGGCTATTCTATCTGGAACTGCCTATGCCGCTGATGCAGATGTTAATACCGCTCTCGGTGCAACGCTTACAAATGCAGGTGTTGCCGCGAAGGAGGTCTATGTTAATGGCCAGCTGATGACATTTGGTAATGATGCTGCTTCAAACGGTGACTGGTATCCTGGAGGCTCTGCTGGTCGAATTAAGTTTGAGTTCGCAATTCAGTCTGATGACATTATTCAGGTTCTAGTTTGGGGCTGATGACTTAAAGTTCATTTTAGCACTCTTTTTTGAGGGACCCAGAAATGGGTCCCTCATTTTTTTAAATTAGAATAAGAGATATAAACGATATCTCATTCAAATTGTATGATGTGTGTATATTCTTTACAGAATTTAGAGGTGATTTATGGAATTTGAAATAAAATATGCTGACAGGCTGTTGACAGAGCTATCAGAAATTAAAGCTAGACAAGAGACTTATTTAATCTCTAGAACTTCTAGCGCTGGATTAGAGGCTGCATTCAAGGGCGTTAAGCAAATGTGCATGGATGAAGTTTTAAAAATTAAAGAAAATAATGATGTCCTTGCAAAATATGTTGAAAACTTTTCAAATAAAATTTTAAAGCTTATATCTGATCTTGAGGAAAATGAGCATACAGAGATATTAAAAATTCAATCCAAAATAGACTTACTTGATGAAATATTAGCTTCTACTCATCAAAAAAAGAATGACCTTTCTGCAAGAGAAAAACCTGAAGGCAGAACAGGGAGAAAGATCAGGGCAATAGGCGAAAGACCGGAAAAGCTTAAAGACATCAGAAATAGAGAAACGTCTGAATCTAAATAGATAAAGATATAATTAATCTATAAGAGCGGTAGTTAATGGCGATTACACTAGTTAAAAATGTTAATTTTGGATCAGCACTAGGAAGTCTTACTACTGTAGGGTATAGACTTTTTTGGCTTGATGGAACACTAAGCGGATCAAGAACTACTTCTGATGTGGGTGAAATTTTCGCAGATACAGGAATATACTCTTCTAGCATTTATTTTTCTACTAATTTTAGCGGCTCCGTTTTGTGGGATACAGGTGGTTCATCTCCGACATACGCAACAGAGGAATATAATCCCCAGCCTGAACAAATTGAATTTATTAAAAATATTGAGGGGGGAAAGTGGAAACTAAACAAGGCTACAAAGGTTATGACTTTCTATGCAGATGATAATCAAACTGTAGTTGCCCAATTCGGAATGTCAGGAAGTGACGGTTCTCCCTCTGTTGAGAATGTCTTTGAAAGAAATCGACTGGACTAGTTTAAATGTCCATTCTCACCCGTGGTTTTGGAGAAGGCGGAGGATTAATATCTAGAGGCCACGGTGTAGTCATCCAAGCTATTGAAGCGATTACTACATACACCTCACAGGTAGTCAAAAGGGCAACTCGCGAAGCTCTTCGTGTTACAGATGAACTAATTGACACGTATAAGGTGACAGTCTCATTGATATCAGTAAATAGGGAAGAACTTATATACCCTGCAACAAGTACAAAGAGAGGTGAAATAAATAGAAGTAAAGAAATTATGGTTTCTATTAATAACTTTGCAGTTTCTAATGTCTATAAGCCTGCCTATAAGATAGTTATAAACATACTAAATGTCGTGAAAGGGATAACATAAAATGAGCTCTATAGATCTATCTTTAGACAATAACAACGAAATAACATTTCAAGTAAATATTGAGGGAAGCTCTCCCGCTTATCCATCTTGTAGGTTTTTAATTGAAGGACATGAGATGTCTTTTGCTTTTCCTGGAGAAATTGAAAAAAATGGAGTTGTTCACGTTAATGTCCCTCCTCTTGAAAAGGTCTTGAGAGAGGGCTCCTATAAATCTGGTCTTGAAGTCATAGTTGATGACAGAGTTTTTGTACCGCTTGAGATTGAAGTTAATTTTGAAAAGTCTGTTAAAGTTACAGCTGAAGCTGTTAGTAGAAAAAAGACACCAGCACGATCTGCATCTGCCCAGCTAATTGGAACATCTGTAAAGAGAAGAAGCTCTTCAAGACTGTCTGACGGTCTTATAGGAGAATCATCTAAAAAGCCCATAGTCAATGTTGTTAAAGAATCAGAAGAGAAAGTCACTAAGCCAAAAAGCAAAGAAGTTAGAATGAATGACTTGTCTGAGTCACAGATAAGAAATCTAATTAGAAATATGATAAAATAAAAGATAACGAAGGTGTTCAGTGTTAGAGATTTTAGTAATTGCTTATTTGTTATCTGGGGTTTTACATGCTGCATTCTATCTTTTACAAATAAGAGATCAAGTTGAGATTTTAGAAAAGTCAAAATCAAGAGATCATAAGATATTGGCAAAGCAGAAAGTAGAAAGAAATAAAAGTGAAATCACCCTCTGCATTATATGGCCATATTTGGTGTATATGGGCGCCAGAGATTTGATTAAATATCAAAACAGTCTTCGCTGAGACTTTAATCACCTGTCACACATGAAAAGAAAGATAAGAAAGCTTCTCTTTCAAATGAAGTATCTCGAAGAAGATTTGGAAGAAAGCCAGGTAATTTATGACAAAGCAAAGATAGACTTTGAGAATCAAATTAGACAGATTCATTATGACCTAAACATCCACGATGATGCAATTGATGGAAAAAGAGAGAAAGAAGAGAAGGATTTAAACTTCCAGTCAAAAGATCAATTAGAAGAATCTTTGCATGAAAATAAGGTACACCCACCCTGGGCAAAAAAACTTTTTAGAGAAATAGTAAAAGAAACTCATCCTGATCACTTTTATAAGGGGATGAGAGAATCTAGAAAGAAAAATCTAATAGAAATCTATGAAAAGATAGTTGAAAAATATAATCAAAATAGCTATGCTGATTTAATTGATGAGGCCATAAATCTTGGAATAGATATCGGAGATATTTCTAAACACCATGTCACTGTTACAAAGGTGAGAATCAAAGAGCTTTCAGCGAAGATTTCTTTAATTAAAAATAGCGTCTATTGGCAGTGGGCACATGCAAATGAAGATCAGAAACAGTCTATTTTAAAAAAGTTTGTTGAATTAAAAAACTGGACAGCATCAAAGGCTTCTAGAAGCAATCCAAGATCGGGAAATAGAAAGCATCCAGGAAAGTCAATTTCATGGGTAAGAAAGAAATTTAAGAACGTCAAGGACATACCTAGCTGTGATGAAGGAGAAGAGTAGGCATAATGCAATTTTCAGATTTTGTTATTATGACAGCCTTTATGGTAGTCTTATCTTTAATTTTAAAGATCATTTCAAATTTATCACTTGAGATTGCTGTGAATGTTTTTCATAAGATTGATCAAAAAAAGAAGAGATTGAACAATGAAGGCATAGCTCAGTATGATAAAATTGAGGAAAATAATGAGCTGGATTCCACCGAGATCACCATATAATCTTATTCAGGAACATCTTTGGGAAGACCCATGGAAGATATTTGTTGCTTGTATTTTTTGCAATCTAACTAGAAGGACCGATGCTGAGCCCTATATGTGGAGATTTTTTAATACATACCCAACGCCGACTGATGCTTCACGAGCTAATTGGAAAAATATTCAAAAAATGATACAACCCCTGGGACTTTCTGAGAGACGATCTAAGGCACTTGTTAAGATGTCTGATGATTACATTAACAAGTCGTGGAAAGATAGACCAGAAGCTCTCTACGGAATCGGGAAGTATGGCTCTGATGCATACAGGATATTTTGTCTGGGTGACTGGAGAGTTGTAAATCCAAAAGATCATGCTCTTAATGATTATCATCGGTGGCTATTAGAAAATGAAAATAAGTAAAATTGATAAAAAGCTAGATGAACTCGGGATAGACACATTCAATCTATCTCAAACATTTTATCTGTCTACAACGATTTCTAGGGATATCGTGGATGACATGTCCAGCTTAGCTAGTGAAATACTAGAAAGTAAAGAAAGTAGAGATTACAGTCAGTATCTTGCAGGTGAGATACAAGATGGTCAGCAAGTTGAAATTTCAAGCAATAAGCTTAAAGATCTGAGAGCTGTTGATTTTATTGAAACCATAGAATCTTTGTCTTCTTTATTTGTTGAGAGGTATTTTTCATTACTTAGGCTTAAACATTCTCCTTCTTTTACATGTGAGATAAATGATATGTGGATAGTCAGTCAACTAGCTGGTGACTTCAATCCCCCACATAGGCATCTCATCAGGTCAAATTGTGGCCTATCGGGAGTTATCTATTTAAAGATTCCTGATCAAATTTGTGAAGAAAGAAAGGATGGATGCTTTCAATTTATTTGGGGACCGGAGTCTAGATTTGACATATCAAGATTCTCTCTTCCAAATATTGAATCCATTACACCCACACCTGGTCAGATAATTTTATTTCCTCATTCACTGACTCATCAGGCATTTCCTTTTAGGGGTGTCGGAGAGAGAATATGCGTTCCATTTAATGTTAATGTGTGGCCTTCTCATGGAGAACAGTGGCGGATTTAAATTTTCTCAAGTGTGCTATGCCATCCTCTATGGCTACGTAAGTTTGATGTGTTACCCAGTCTCCAGCGTTGATATACGTTTTAATATTTTGATCTTGGTCGACCCAGATTAAAGCCTCAGGTATGTGCATATGTCCCATAATAAAGACATCAATTCCAGGATGATGTCTAAGAATGTGAATAATATTTCTTAGCTTATGCTTTTTAATCTGAATTTCTGTCCACCACGTTGTGAAATCAAAGTTAAAAGCTATCTCAAGCATGCTTTGAATAACAGATAGAATCTTAATAAAAATTCTATTGTGAATCATTCCCTTATCGTAGATATCTCCGTGTTCAATTCTGAATTTTCTTTTTCCATCTTGAAATTCGTACCTTTTAACAAACTTGATATTAAAAAATTGCTTACCAACCAGCCCAACAAGACTTTCATCGTGATTTCCTACAACATAGACTATCTCTTTACTATAGTCAATTGCCTCTAGTATCTCCATACATCTTTCAGTGAATACCGGTAGCTTAATAAAGTCTATAATGTCACCAGCTAAAATGAGTTGATCATAGTCTTCTTTTTTAAGAAAGGATAAAAGCTCTTTTGACTTATAGAATCTGCTGCCTATGTGTGTATCAGAAATAATGATTCTCTTCATTGAACAGTCCTGTCACATAAATTATACTATTAAATATGGCTAGCGGATACAGCCAAGAATTTTTAGTTTATAATCAAAAAACCAATTAACTGGTTCCAAAACATGGGAAAAAAATGAATTACACACTTTCAGATGAAGTTATTGCACATGTAGCAAAGCTATTACAAATGGCAATTCTTAGTGGTACAGATGTCGTGGATCACCTTAGAATGGTAAGGGTGACAACATCATTGGAAAATGAAGAATCACTAGTTTTAACAGATGAGTATAGAGAGATTTCCAATGATCAAGTTAAAAAGATGCTTGAAAATATCGAGGCTTTAAAGGTAGAGGGATAATATGGATAAGCTTGATTCTATATTTGAATTAAGACTACGGTTCATGGAGGCTTTAGGTGAAAAGATACCTAAATCATCTCCCACACTTCCCTTAGATCTAAGTAAAAAAGAAGATCAGCAATTTTGTAGAGATGTTGCTCTACGAGGTGTTGAGGAGATGTTTGAGGCATTGCAGCATCTTAAAAACTGGAAGCCTCACAGAATGACAGATGTCGCTGGATTTGATAGAGAAAAATTTCTTGAGGAAATGGTCGATGCCTTTAACTATTTTTTCTCTCTTCTCATTATGACGGGATTTAATTCAGATGATCTATTTAGAGCTTATCTTAAAAAGGATGGAATTATTCATAAAAGATTAATTGACGGCTACTAGGGACTCATGTACTTTATTGCCTTTTGAGTTATAATTGATTCAGGAGGTATTATGAGTGATTTAAGCTATTTTTTTAATCGTCAAAGTGAATTTTCTAATCTCTTTTTTAATTCAGAAGATATGTCAGGTGAAGAAAGGGAAGAGATGACAAAGTCTCTAGCACTTGCTCTCCACGCTGAAGTCTCTGAATTAATAAGCGCTGTAAACTTTAAGGATCACAGGCAGATAAGAAATGATGCTGATCCTTCAAAGATTTTATACGAAGCTGTTGATGTCTTTAGATACTTACTTGCAATTTTAAATCTTTGGAATATAGATCCAAATTCTGTATCTGATGCATTTGATGATAAAGATATGTTTCTTCATATGCGTCATACGATAGAGTCTCAATCTTGGGAAGGACAGCCTGTTCTTGTATTTGACGTAGATGATGTGATTGCTCACTTTAGATCTAATTTCATCGACTGGTTAGAGTCAGAGAAGGGTATCGTCGTCGATAAGAACTCTACAGAATATTATACAACTACAGAGGTTAAGGAGTCAGGATTTAACCCTGAAGAGGTATTTGATGATTTTATATCTGATAGAAATCTTAGAAAACTTACTATTGATAAGGGAATTGTAGACGTTATAAATTATTTTTATGATAAGGGTTGCTGGATTCAATTGCTTACAGCAAGACCTGGTGACGTCCTTCAGTGCAAGTATGACACATATAGATGGCTTAGCAGATCTGGTTTGAAATTTCACAGAGTCGATTTTAGTGCTGAAAAGTATAGATGGCTGACAAAGTCTGAATACTTTGATTCATCTCAGATTGTCTGTGCAATTGATGATTCAGCTAAGCATTCTGCTGAATATGCTAAGCATGGTGTCACAACTCTTTCACCAGTTACTTCATACAATAGAGAGCTTGAAGAAGTAGTCGGTGTTATGATGTATCACGGTCCAAATCAGCTAAAGATTTTAATTGATTCTCTTTTAATACACAAATGATTTTATGTGAAAAAGAGGTGAACAAAACATTATTTTCGTGGAACAATCTATTAAAGGAGAGATAGATGCCAATTAATTATGATCTTGAACCAATTGAGCTTCCAATGGATTTGAAGTTTGGTCAAGATCCTTCAACGGAATTTTTCAATAATCTTGCATCTTTGAAGGTTGAACTAGTAGATCATCCAACAAGAGAGCAGGCACACAATGTTGCATGGCAATATGTTAAGGCAACTTGGGCAGATAGTTCAGACGATATTGGGCCTAGAGGAAAACTAGCACCTACACATTGGCGTGAACTTGCAACAAACCTTGAAGATGTCCTAAGCTTTAGAGCTCTTCCAACACCGATGGAATGTTTTGGGTTTACTTTTAAGCTAAGCGGACTTTCATTCCAGGAAGTAACTCACATTATTCGTCACAGGGCAGGATCTTTTGCTGCTCAGTGTACTGGTGATAGAGATCTTAGAAATGACGCTGCTGTAATTCCCGAAGCTGTTGAAAATTCGCCAGAATTTCTTCAAAGATGGAAGCAGATTGTCTTGGATTCTAAGCAGCTGTATGCAGATATGACTGATTCAAAGGCTGTATCAATGATGGACTCTAGAATGATTCTTCCAAAATGCATGACTTCATTTTATCTTATGAGGCTAAATCTTAAGGATCTTTTGGGATTTATCAAGCAGCGTCAAGATATTCAAATTCAGCCTGCTGCAGACAATCTTCTTGCTGCAATGATGGCACGAGAGCTTATTAGGGTCTTACCTGAAGCTTCTGTCAGGGTTGACTTTAATGCTCCTGATATGCACTATATCAAGACATTTCGTGTTAAGGCAGGAGATAAGTGGATTAGTCGAGGAACAAATCTATACTGGCCAGAGCCAAAGAACGATAAGTTTGAGTATCATCCAAATGATACAATTTATCAATGTAGAAGAGAGAAGATTAACGGAGTCAATCGTCCAAGTGGTCCAACGATTTTTGAAAAAATATGGAATGATACTATGGACGAAATCAACAGTATGAAGATTTCTTATAGAAATCACATGAATGGAGAAAATACATGAAAGCATACATAGCTAGCTCTTGGTTTACACCAGCTGCATTTGAAGAGGTTGAAGAAATTAAGGGACTACTTTCTAAACACGGATTTGAATATTTTTCACCAAAAGACTTTTTCATATGTCCGCCAACCGCAGATCTAAAGACACAAAGAGATACATTTGAAGGAAATGTTGAGCACATTCTTGGAAATGATTTCGTAATTTGCAATACTAGAGATAAGGATATGGGAAGCATTTTTGAAGCAGGTGTTGCATTTCAATCAGACACACCAATTGTTTATTTTTGTGCAGGTTTGCCGGATGGTGCCACCTTTAATCTTATGCTAGCTCAGTCCGGTATTAAGGTATGTACGTCATTTGATGATCTTAGTGACTATCTTTCTCGTTGCGCAGATCTTGGTATGCTTCTCATTGAGCCCTATTATGGAAGCATTGAATAAAATATTTGCTCTCCTGAAGGGAGAAGATAGTTCTCAGACAATAGTCGGAATATTTTCTACTTGTGAGATTGCAAAGAAAGAAATAGAGAATATAGAAGAAAAGAATGGTCAATTTTTCTATATTCAGGAGTGGTCCTTAGACTCTACTAGGCTTCCTGTTCACGAGGTAGAGGTCAGCTATTCAACAGATGGCTGTATATCTGAGATGATAGTGACTAGAAATGATGGTATTTTAGAATAAATTCTTGGAGTTGATCATTGAAGAAAGACTACTATGAGATTTTGGGAATTAAGAGAAGTGCATCTCCTGAGGAGATAAAAAAAGCTTATAGAAAATTAGCTGTAAAGTATCATCCAGACAAGAACGCTGATAATCTTGAAGCTGAGTCAAAGTTTAAAGAAATTTCTGAAGCGTATTCTATTCTTTATAGCCCTGAAAAACGATCAAGTTATGATAAATTTGGACATGAAGGAGTTTCTTCTAATTTTTCTACATTTGATCAAGGTGATATATTTGGTCACTTTGAAAATATGTTTGGAGGATTTGATCATATCTTTGGATCGCATTATCGAAATCAGAATGCTAGAACAGTAAGGGTTGGATCAGATACTAACCTGTGTGTCGAGGTAGATCTCTTAGAAGTTTTGACAGGCTGTGATAAAAAAGTTCACATTAAACAGATTGTTGTATGTGATGACTGTAGTGGAAATGGATATAAAAGTAAATCTGATACTTCTAAATGCGATATTTGTAGAGGATCTGGAAGGATTCAACAAGTCGTAGGCGGATTTATGAGAGTTGCATCAACCTGTCAAAATTGTGGCGGGAGGGGATCTAAGATTAGTAATCCATGTAAATGCTGCCACGGAAAGGGATTTATCAAAAATCGTAGAGATATTAACGTTTCAATACCTAGCGGTGTTCAATCTGGAAATATTCTTAAGCTTAGCGGAATGGGAAATAGAGAGCCAGGCTCTGAAATGTTCGGAAATGCTTTAGTTGAAATTTTAGTGAAAGAGCATCCAAGGCTTCATAGGAAGAATAGTGATATTCACAGTAATGTAATTATTTCATATGGTGAAGCTGCTCTTGGATCTAAGGTCAGAGTTGGCGGACTAGACAGCCATCAGACTGTTGATATTCAGCCTGGTACGAGTCAAGGATCAATAATTGAAATTAAGAATCAGGGCCTTCCTATTGGGATTGGGTCTACTTCTAGAGGATCTCATAAAGTTCATATTTCCATTGAAGTTCCGTCTGAAGTAACAGATGAAGAGAGAGAGCTTATTGAGAAGCTTGAGTCTATTAGGTTAAGAAAGAAACTTGTAAATTAGCTGTCTCTTTCGTGTAAATTTTCACAATTTGATTTAAAATTATCATAGGAGGTAATACTAGTGTTTGATAATTTTTCTCCACCAAAGAGATTTGTAGGGCTGCATGCGCATGATGGTAGTTCAGTCTATGATGGTCTTGGATATCCCAATGAGCATATTGACTTTATTCTTGAAAATGGAATGGATGCCTTTGCGCTTACAAATCATGGCCATATGAATTCCGCTGCTCATGCTCACAATTATGCTAAAAAGCTAAAGAATAAAGGTGTCGGATATCGTCACATTTACGGATGTGAGTGTTATTTTGTCGATGATCTAGATGAGTGGCAAAAAGACTATAATGAGTATCGAGAAAAAGTTAGATTAGAAAAAGAACTTCAAAAGAAATCAAAGAGTGAGATATCTGAAGGTGATGAAAGTGAAGGGCTTGTTATTGAGAATGAGGATGAATCAAAGTCACAAAGAGGAACATACCCATCCTGGAAGAAGCGGTATCACCTTGTAGTTCTCGCTAAGAACTATAAAGGGCTGCAGAATCTCTTTAGATTGGTCAAGAGATCATACAAGGAGGGGTTCTATAGGTTTCCTCGTATCGATTACAAGATGCTTAAAGAGCACTCTGAGGGGCTTATAGTGTCAACAGCCTGTGTTGGAGGTCGACCGTCTGGTCATATATTCCAGCACTTTGAGGGAAAGCAGTTTAATGAACTGACACCAGATCTTGTTGATGATCCAGTAGTTCTCAATCAGATTATGAGAAAGCTTGAGAACATGACAGATAGATTTGTTGATGCTGTGGGTGAGGAAAATTTCTTTCTTGAGATTCAATTTAATGATCTTGTTGCTCAAAATCTTGCTAACAGGTGCATTATTAATCTTTCTGAAAAGACTGGGATCCCACTTCTTGCAACAGCTGACTCTCATTACTGCAACCCAGACATGTGGGAAGCAAGAGAGATGTATAGACTGCTTGGTAGAATGGGTGCAAGGGGTGGTGAAATGCCTAAGATTCCTGAAAAGAAAGATTTAAAGTGCGAACTATATCCAAAAAATGCACAACAAATGTGGGATGAGTTCGGAAAGAGCTATGACAGGTATGACTTCTATAGGGGAAAGGAAGAAGCTGTTCGTGATGCAATTGAAATGTCACACGGAATTGCTTGGGACATGTGTGAAGAAGTCTGGTTTGACGGATCAGCAAAGCTTCCAGACTTTGGAACACCTGATAAATCTGCGTTTGTCCAGCTTGTTGAACAGGTGAGGGAGGGAATGGTTAAAGACGGGTTTCATGAAAAGCCAGAATACGTTGAACGCATCAAAGAAGAAATGTCTGTTATTAAGCAGCTAGGATTTGAGAATTACTTCTTAACTCTAACCAAGGTATTTGAAAAATCCCAACATAGAACCCTACTTGGACCGGGTCGGGGATCCGGTGGCGGGAGCCTGGTTAACTATGTTCTAGGGATTACACATATAGATCCAATTCAATATGGTCTCCTATTTGAGAGATTTCTCGGAATTCACAAGGCCTCTTGGCCTGATATTGACTCTGACGTGGGAGATAGGGATGTTCTTATTGATGTTTCTCGCGAGCTCTTTGGTGAAGACTCTGTCATACCCGTCTCTAATTTTAATACTTTGAAGCTAAAGTCTCTTATCAAGGATGTTTCTAAATTTTATGGAATCCCATTTGATAAGATAAATGCTCTAACAGGCCCCCTTGAGAGAGAGGTTATGCCTAGGGCAATGGGTGACCATGAAGAAAGGTCAACGTATGTCTTGACACACGAAGACTGTATGAAATATAGTGATCCGTATAGAGAGTTTATGGAGACATATCCAAAGATTGCAGAGCATGTTAAGTCTTTATTCATGGAGCCGAGGTCAATTGGCAGACACGCAGGTGGAGTTCTTGTATGTCCCGATCTTGAGAATAGTATGCCAGTTATTAAGGTTAGGGGAGAACTTCAAACACCCTGGTCTGAGGGAATGAACTGGAGACATCTTGAAGAGAACGGATTTCTCAAGTTTGATTTCCTTGGACTAGCAACTCTTAAAATGGTAGAAGACTCTATTCGTCTCATCTTAAGAAATCAGGGAGTAGAAAATCCTACATTTGATGATATCAATAAATTCTTTGATGAAAATATAAATAGCAGATTTCACAAGATGGATGATCAAAAGGTTTGGGAGTATGTCTATCATGATGGAAGATTTGTTCAGGTTTTTCAATTCACAAACACTGGTGCTAGAAACTTCTGCGTCGCTGCCAAGCCAAGATCAATTGAAGACCTTGCTACAATCACTGCGATCTACAGGCCTGGACCTCTTGCTGCAAACGTTCACAGGAAATATGTGAGGGCTGGTAAGGATATTGAAAACATCACATATGATCATCCTGTCCTTGAAGAACTTTTAAGTGAAAGTCGAGGCTTCGTCGTCTTCCAGGAGCAGTTTATGCTTATTGCTCAAAATCTTTGCGGCTTTGATAAAGGCGCATCAGACAAGATGAGAAAGACACTTGTTAAGAAGTCTCTCGATATGAATGAAAAAAAGGCAAAGGAAAGGTCTGATCTAAGAAAGAAGTTTATTACGGGTGCTGTTGAGCTATCTGGAATGGAAGAGGATAAGGCGACTAAGCTTTATGAAACAATCGAGGCATTCTCTGCATATGGATTCAATAAGTCTCATGCTGTTGCATATGCTGTTGATTCATACTATTCTGCGTGGCTTCACACGTACTATGAAAAGGAGTGGCTTGCTACATGTCTTCAGACGTGGAATGGATCTCCAAAGTTTGCAAAGATCATAGCAGAGATTAAATCTCTCGGGTACAAGATTCTTCAACCTGATATTAATGCCTCTTCAGACGTCTGGGTGTATAGCGATGAAAGAGAGGGATTTGTTCCACCTCTTACAGCAATTAAGGGAGTTGGTGACTCTGCTGTTACTGAGATTATGAAAAATAGGCCCTATGTTTCACTTGATGATATTCTATTTACAGAAGACGGGAAGTGGAAGTCTTCTAAGCTAAATAAAACAGCGTTTGATTCTCTTTGCAAAGTTGAGGCATTCACAAGTATATCAGAAATGTCTCAAAGAAAGATTCAAAATCACAGACAGCTTCATGACATTATTGTTGGAAATTATGATAAACTGAAAAAAGGAAGATATGGGATGACAAAAACAGCACACAAGAAGCTTCTTAAGACACAGGGTTCTGTTGAAGAGTTTATTCCCAGATTGATTATAGATAATTACGGATCTTCAGACTGGTCTAGAACGCTTAAGATTGGGTTTAGTGTTGACTTAATGTCAGGCGCAGATGAGTCACTAGTCTTTCCACCAGAAGTAATGGAGAAAATTAAGAAATCAGAGCTTAAGCCGATCACTGCGTTGTCAGGAAAGGTAAAGGACGTGGTTTGGTTTTGTATTCAAGAAATCAATGAGAAGAAGACTAAGAATGGAAAGGTATTCTACAGAATGAGGGTTTGTGATAATAATTCTGAAAGCTGCTGGTTACGTGTGTGGACTAAGTTTGAGAAAATTCCTGACCCATATACGATTTGGCTTGCTGAAGTCGCATCAACTGAGTCGTGGGGATGCAGTACGTCTTCATATAAGATGAGAAAGATTAATGTGCGAGGATAGACAGTGCTGACATTTCCGATTAATATGATTTCAATAGAGGGTCCAGATCTTTCTGGAAAGACAACTTTGATTGATGATATTCATAAGAAGACAAATTATCAATGGCACCTGATGGATAGATCAAAGCTATCGAGAATGGTATTTGCAAAAATGTATGATAGAGATGTGAATCAGGCAACAAGAGAATTTTATGAAGAAGTTAGCAATCTCAATAATCGATATGTCTTTTTAATGCCCACATTCGAAATGCTAAAAGAAAGATATGGTCATCGTGGTGATAAAATTCATACAATTGAAACGCTTAAGAAGTCATATGATTTATTCTTTGATGAGTTTGCTAATCATCCCAGGCTTTCAAATGTTTATGGAATTATGAACGGTGCATCCAATAGACTCTGCAACATGGTTGTTGATTATCATAATTGCATTGAGAGTCACCTAAACCTCAAAGAAATCTCTGGACAGGTACAAAATTTTGTTAAACACTTTCCAAATAAAGAGTGCAATCAATTAACGTTCACGCTTCACGATGATGGCGGGTTTAAGGAATCAAATATTGATTCTCTAAGTGTAGAGTCGGAAAAAGAGTATTACAATCGAATTTATGAATCACTGATGAATAAGATTGATGATGAACAAAGCGGTAAAAATCCATATTCTAGAAAAGAAGGTCTTGATTCTAGAAGATATATCTTTACAGATGATACTTGTATTTCAATGATTCATGTCTTAAATAGGAACTCTGTTTTAGACATAAGGTTTGTCTGCAGATCTACAGATATCAATAATAAATTTGAGAATGATTTAAGGTTTTTATACTTTATAGCTTCTGAGTGCTGGAGCTTGCTTGGTGAGGGATGTAATTTTTGTAGAATGCATTTCACTTTAAACTCTGCTCACATTCTTGAGTAAAATATACTGAGGTACAAATATGAAAAAGAAGGCATTGGTCACAGGAGGTTGTGGCTTTATTGGATCAAATTTAACGAAAGAGCTTGTAAGACAAGGGTGGACAGTTGATATTGTAGATGATATGTCAAACGGCCACTTAGAGCTTTTAGATGGATTGACTTTTAGAACCATTCCTAGCTCAGATTTTATTTCTGAATTCAATAATCAAACTGATAGAGCCCAGACGACTATTCTTGTCATTCAAGATGATTTTGCCTCATCCGGAATTGCACATGAAATATCGAAGAAGTCATATGATGTAGTATTTCATCAAGCAGCAATACCTAGAGTCTTATTTTCTGTTGAAAATCCTTCGACGACGACAAATACAAATATTGCATCCACTGTCAGATTATTTGAATCATGTATTGGAAATGTTCGAAGAATTGTTTGGGCATCTTCATCTTCAGTGTACGGAGGAGCAGATATAATGCCGACAAGCGAGGATCATTTAAAAGATCCCAAGTCTCCATATGCATGGCAAAAAAGCTCTATTGAGGAGTTATCTAAAATATTTTGCAATCTTTATGATATTGATATCGTCTGCCTTAGATATTTTAATGTTTTTGGTCCTGGACAGTATGGAGACTCACCTTACTCAACAGCTATTTCCGCGTGGTGTCATGCGATTAAAAACGGTCTATCGCTGAGAAGCGATGGAGATGGAACACAGTCAAGAGATTTGTGTTATATTGATAATGCTATACAGGCAAATATGCTTGTTGCAAATAGATCAGAGGACTTTGAAGGAAGACATTACAATATTGCATGCGGTGACAGAACAACAAATAATCAAATTCTTAATTTCTTTAGAGATAAGTTTTCTAATATTGAAGCAGTCAATGCACCATGGAGGCCTGGTGATGTTATGCATACACAGGCAGATATTACAAGAGCTAGAGAGGACTTTGGCTACGAGCCTATCGTGAGAATTTGGGAAGGGCTAGAAAGAACAATTGCGTGGTGGAGCTTAGAAGATGAGTAAGGGAATTTGGAGAGGTCGCTCTTCTAAGCACATAAAGCCCTGGGGAGAAGAGGTTTCTTGGGCAGGTCCAAATGCTTATGGAAAAATTTTAACAGTTGCTGAAGGAATGAGCCTAAGCTTTAAAATGAATAAGGTTAAAACTGAGACCCTTTTCGTAGTCCAGGGAAGAATTATAGTCCAGTGTGCAGATCAGGGATTCTTTGAAGACCCGCCAAACTATCCAATGCGGAAGATGGTGTGCACCCAGGGCCAATGTCTAAGCATTCAGTCTGAATGTCCGTATAGAATAACTGCAGAAGTTGATTCAATAATATTTGAAATAGGTGACATGCCCCATGATGCATCTTTTAGAATTATAGATGACTATGGAAGAGCTGATGACACACTTTCACATCTTGCGGAGATTATAATTGAGAATTCCTGAGTTCATTATTTTTACTGGACCGATGTTCGGATCTAAGACGACTAGACTTCTCGCGACGCTTGACAGGTTTAGATATCAAAATAGAAACATTGCATGCTTTAAGCCGAGGATGGATGACAGATATTCAGATGGTGAAATCTGTACACATTCAGGAGGTAAGATTGACGCTGTTTGTGTAAAATCAGGTGAAGATGTATTAAAATATGTACAGGATATGAATGAAATACAGGTTATTGCTGTGGATGAGGCTTTTATGATAGACGGTATATCTGACGCACTACTAAGATTATTTAGATCTGGAAAGACAATCGTTGTCTCATCATTGCAGCTTTCCGCTAGTGGAAATATTTTTGAGGAGATTAGAGACATGATGCCGTGGGCAACAAAGATTGAGGTATGCCCAGCTGTTTGTCCCATCTCAGGTCAAGATGCGTATTACACGCATAGAAAACTTTCCGGTCTTGATGAGATTACTGTTGGCGGCGCAGAGCTTTATGAGCCGCGATCATGGTTTCATCACAATTTTATGAATCAGTCAAAATAGATATTGATGAATTTGTTATTTCAGGTGAGTGAAAGATGATTGAACCCTCTAGTATAAATTGTGTTATTTATCACGCTGACTGTACTGATGGATTTGGAGCAGCATATTCATCTTGGAAGCTTTTAGGAAATAGAGCTGAGTATCATGCATGCAAGCATGGCACTTCACCACCAGATATCAATGGAAAGAACGTGGTTATTCTTGACTTTTCTTTTGATAATGCCACAACTAAGAAGATGATTAAAGATGCGAACTCGCTTCTTATAATAGATCATCACAAGTCAGCCATGGTAGAGCTTCATGATATTTCTAATACACGCTTTGACATGACAAAAAGCGGAGCAATGCTTGCGTGGGAGTTTTTTCATCCTGGAAAGGAACCCCCTAAGTTTATCAGATACATTCAAGATAGAGACTTGTGGAAGTGGGAGCTTGAATATTCAAAAGAATTTAGTGCTGCATTTGACATGGTGCCGTTTGAGTTTGAGGAATTTGAGAAGTTTGAGGATGACTCTGTTTTCGACGATGCGGTCAAGCGTGGCTCTTTTATTCTCGCTTATTCAAAAACCGTTGTAAAGAAGGTATGTGAAAAAGCAGTTAAAAGAAAATACAATGGAATGAAAGTTATGGTCGTAAATTCTTCACATTGGATGTCTGAGATTGGAGCACGACTCGCACCAGATTGTGATTTTGCAATGATCTGGTACTATGATCACGAAGATAGACTTAATAAAGTGAGTCTTAGGGCCTTTCATGATGCAGTCGATGTTTCAGAGCTTGCTAAGACATTTGGCGGCGGAGGTCATAAAAAGGCAGCAGGATTTCAAATAAGCGGTGAGTTATGTGTTGATGACATCTTTGACATAGAAGAGGACCTAGAGCCTGATGAGCCTGTTGATACCACAGCAGCTAGAGAGGAGCTTAAGAAGATCCAGAGCGCCCTTGATGAGGAGTGTGATAAAGAGGCTGTTGCAAAGGTAGAGGAAATTTTAGATAAGATTGAATCTTCCAAGGATGAAGAGTAGTGTCATATCTTGGATTTGCTAGGTCAATTTGTAGACACTATCTTTCACAGATAGAGTTCCCAAAGATTTTAGAAATAGGAATAGATAAGGGACAGACAGCAATTCCAATAATTCAAAATCTATGCTCTATGAAGGGGTATTTTATGTATGCTGGAATAGATGTTCTCTTATCAAGAGACCTTCTTGAACAGATTAGTCAATTTGAGAATATGTCAGTTAGCTGGCATGATGAGTTGACAGACAGAGCAGTAATAATGTTTGAGGAAAATAGCCTAGACTGGCTCCGCTCAAATCAAGATAGCTCGTTAAAATTTGATTTAATCCTCATTGACGGTGATCACAATTATTACACTGTCTTTAATGAGCTTAATCTTATTCAAAATTTAATAAAGCCTGCGACACTTATAGTCTGTGATGACTTCCAGGGAAGATACAGTGATAGTGATATGCTCTACTCAGAGAGAGAATCATATAAAGATGTACCTGACATGACTCCTCGTCAAGATTCTATAAAGCAGGGGGTCAGAAGAGCCGTTGTTGATTTTAGAGATCAGTCTTCTCTAAATTGGAGAATTGATACATTTGGACCATTAGAGCCATGCTTCCTTTATCAGGAGGATTTTTTAAAAATTTATGCTGATCCGAAACCTGAGACGCTACTAAGAGATATGAATATATCTTTTACTTTCGAGAATAAGACGTCACTTAATCTAGGTGATTATCTTTTTAATGAGAAATAAATGAGACCAACATGGGATCAGATTTGGATGGATTTTGCATACTCTATATCAAGTAGATCTGTTGATCCAAGACACAAGGTTGGTGCTGTTGTTGTAACAGATGATAATACGCAAGTTCTTGCCGTGGGCTATAATGGAAACTATACAGGTGGGCCTAATGAGGTTGAATCTTTAGATCCGGGTGAGTCTGGAATGATTCATGCTGAGTTTAATGCTCTCTTAAAGACAGACTACAACAACCCAAAAAAGAAGATTATGTATGTCACTCTTAGTCCATGCAGGATGTGTGCAAAGGCAATTGTCAATGCAGGTATTTCAGCCGTAATCTACGAAGAAGAGTATAGAGATACGTCTTCTTTAGAAATCTTAAAGGATGCAGGAATAGAAGTCATTAAGTTTATCTCTAAAGATGATAATTAGTTTATATCTTGGAGAGTTTTGAATGACTACTAGAATGACTGGTAAAGATATTCTAAATCTAATTGCTTGCGAAAAAGATAAAATTCAGACAGTAGTTTGTGAAGACAGCAGTATTCCCATATTTGCCGGGAAGGGTGCAGATAAGTTTCCATTAATTGGAGATGGATTCAAGATAAGACACAAAGATTCTGGTCTTACATACACGTGTGTTAGAGTTATTCCCAATGACAAAAAGTCAATCCTTATTGTGACAGATGATTCCAACGGAGACTATTATGCAATTCCAGGTAGAAGTTTTTCTAAATATGAGAGGATGTAATATAGATGTCAGTTATTACAGATGAAGAAATAATTGAAAATATAAGAGAGACACTAGGGCTTGATGAGCCCATTAGTGATAATAAAGTTCTTTCTGAGGCTTTTGTCGCCCAGGAGAAAATGTTTAATTTATCTACTGAGCTTCTAAGCAAGTCAAATAAAATTAATCACTTAGAACTTTATGATCAGTATGTGAAGGATTTTAATGTCATAAGTGCAGAGCTTGACACAGCAGATAGAGAAAATGCAACTTCTAATTCATCTAGATTTAGATCTCTTAAGAGTGATGAAACATATAATATGAATGCTGTATATCTTCATGAGCTATATTTTGCAAACATTAGTGACGTCCATAGTCAGATCGGAATGGATAGTCTTTCCTATATGAGACTTGCAAGGGACTTTGGAAGCTTCGATGACTGGCAGAAAGACTTTATTGCATGCTGTACTGCCTCTCGATGTGGTTGGGCAATTACCTATTTTAGCACATATCTTCAGAGATATGTTAATTGTTCAATTGATCTTCATAGTCTCAATGTTCCTGTCGGGGGATATCCAATTATAGTTATGGATGTCTGGCAGCACGCATATTACAGAGATTATTTAAAAGACGTTAAGACATACACATATGCAATGATGAAACAGATTAACTGGGCTGTTATTGAAAAGAGATTTGAGAAGGCAGAAAAAATTGCAAAGGTATTGAGGTTCTAATGAAAATTTCCATAGAAGATCTTAGAAGAATAATTTTAGAACAGGCTGATGAAGAGCCTGTGTCAATGGCATCAGCTACTGAGAAAACAAGACTTTCATCGGATTCAGTTGATGATCAGATTGATTCACACCTTATTGGATTTGAAACAGATTCAATAGTCTCATCTGATGAATTGGTAATGGAATCCTTAAGTGAATTAAATCTTAAGGCTCTTCTACTTGAGCAAGAAGAGGGTGAAGGGGATGTGGAAGGTGAAGAACTGGACATGGTTGGAGTTGAGCCGCCTGCGGGTAGCGAAGATATTGAAGTAGACGAGCCTGCTGAACCAGCAAAGAGACCTGCCATGAACATAGATAATTTTTCTCAAAAAGTTGCACAATTAGCCTTAGGCTATAGGGCTCGTCTCGATGTTCCTACCGTTATTATCAATAGGGCTATTAACTTTTTAGAAGAGAATAAATACGGTAAACCCTATATTGAATCATTTAAAAAAATTCTAGACACACAGTTTGACTTTAATATAGAACCCAAGAGGGAGCCAGTTACACCTCAAGCGGGAGGGAGATCTCCTGCACTTGGAGCGTTTGGTGAGCCTGAAGGTCTTCCGGCAACCGGCGGTGGCGGCGACTAGTGATACAATATGAATGATAAGATTGTCAATTTTGAGACTAAAAAATCAGTTCATTTTTCACTAACTCGTGAAACACATTCACACTTTAGAATTGCATGCTTTAAGAATGGACTTTCAATGCAAGAAGTCTTAGAAGAAATTGTTCAAAGAATCGCTGCTGAAAATCCAGACATGCTTGATATTCTCACAGACATCAGGCAGAGAAAGCGAGATAAGACAATCAGCAGGCTTTCAGAGACAGACGCTGAATCCATATTCAACGTAATAGAGAGTGACAATCCCCTATCTTCGGAATAAGATGTGAAGATCTTTTACTTTATTAAAAATTTTTGGAGATTGATTTCTATGAAACCTAGTGATCTTTCAAGATTAATTGAATGCTCTAAAGATATAAAAATTATAGATGAGATTATTGCAAAAATATCAAAAATACAAGATATTCATACAGAAGTCATACAGCAAATTGCAATCAATCAGTATAGCCTATCAACTACTCAAAGTGAAATTGTAGCTGAGATCTCTAAAAACAAGCCCAAGGAGAATAAAAGAGGCAAAGCAGTAAAGACTGCGACAGAATTATCACTCAAAGATATATTTCACAATGATGATGATGATGATATATTTCACTAGGGAGAAGAATCATGGATGACAATGAAATAGACATTAAGGAGGCCAGGGCACTCATTGAAGGTGCAAAGCTTGGCATTCTCGATAGGATTATAGGGAGGCTTATTTCTAGGAAATTTTTTGTATTCTTGACGGCAACGGGACTTCTTGTGTGGAGCACATTAGATCCAGATACGTGGGGCATGATTGCTATGATCTATATCGGAGGTCAGACTGTTATTGATGCTGCAATTTCCTGGAAGCATGGAAAGAATGATTGAAAATGTTGACGTGGTTAAAAATAAAACACTTTTTAAAAAAATCGTGGCTCTGGATTAAGAATCACTGGGAAATAGTCTTAGGAGTTATTGCAGTTATTTTTGTATACCTTACTCAAAGAGCAAAGGTATCTTCAATGCTAAAGGTTCTTGAGAACTCTAAAAAACTTCACGAAGAAGAGGTGAATGTCCTCAATGAGATTCATGAAAAGGAGAAGGCAGATCTCAAGAAAGCGGAAGATAGAATGATCGAGACTATGAAGAGAGTTGAAGAAGAATATGAAAAATCTAATAAAGCCCTCGACTCTAAGAAGAAGTCTGAGATAGAGTCACTTATTAAGAAAAATAAAAATGATCCAGATGAAATAACGAGAAGAATTTCAGAGCTTACTGGATTTGAGATCTATGTGGAGTAGGTAATGTTTCTAAGATTAGTATTTCTTTCATCAGCGCTGTCCATGCACTCTTTAAGCGCGTCAGCAGATGATCAGGATAATCCTATTGTTATGTCAATTCAAGAAGGAGAGACAGCACCATTCGACGGAACTCTCTTTAACACAAGAGCGGCAGCAGATATACTTGTTCAGCTTGAAAATCAAGACGCAGCATGCCAGATTAAGATTGACAGGGAGGTCGCGCTTAGAGAAGCTGAGCTTAATCTTGACATAGAGAGGGCAGAGATTTCAAAGAATGCCTGTGAGGAAAAATATGAAGCTCACATCAATCTTAAACGAGAAGAGATTAACTTTTTATATGATAGATTGAAAAAACAGTCAAATAGTAAGGATGCTATCTGGTTCGGCGTCGGAACTGCTACAGGCGTAGGGATTACTGCACTATCTGTCTGGATACTTAAGTCAGTCACCACATCAGCAAATTAGGGTAAAGCAGCATATTTATTCTTCGAGGAAGCCAATATGAATGTTATCATAAACAGAAAGGTTCTTGAAGAGTTTGTAAGATCAAAAATAAAAGAAGAAAGAAGCTTTCACACAAAAAATATTTCTGAGATTCCTGCAAAGGATGATGATGAACCCATAGTTCCAAGAGAGCAGATGGCAGTTCAACTTTCTGCCGACGCTCCCCCAGTCGAAGATCCCGAATTTATTCCTGCATCGCTTGTTGAGCTTGGAAATGCCGCATCTGTTATAGCAAGAGAGGTTCCATCCCATCAGATTGAATTTTTTTATAGGCGACTTCATAAACTTCTTGATGAAGCCCTAGATAAAGAAGAAGAGAGAAGAATGGGGGTTGCAGAAAAGACAACTGGAATGGTGCTTCGTGATGACGAGAAGGATTTAGAAAAATTCCAGGATAAGAAAGAGGGTGATATCAGTGAGACAATTAAACTGATTAAGTCACTCCTTCTAGAACAGGATACTCTGGATGAAGCTTTAGGAGATGACTGGGAACCCGAAGAGGACTGGGAAAAGGAACCATGGAAAGAGATCGAGGCGACTGGGACGGAAGAGAAATCGATTCCCAGGGCCACCTCGGAGATCATCAGTTACCTAAAACCAATAGCAGGAAACAAGACTGTGATAAACCCGTTCAGCGGGTTACCCGGTACAAAGACTCGCGGGGGAACGGAGACGTTTATCTCTCTTACCACCCTCCTCGGTCCTGAGAAAGTGGACCCTGTTGTAGCTCAGATCTTTAGTAAGTACAGTCTCACACCAGAGCAAATTAAGATAGTCAGATATGCAGCGGTTCAGGAGATGATGAAGTACAAAATGCACAAAGGCGAGACGCTCCTGGAGCCCTGGACAGACACCAACTGGTGTCCATCTCAGCTAGCATTGAACCAAGCTGCTGATCAGATAGCACTAGGCCTGATGAGGGGTAAAAAAGATCCAGAAACCAAAGAGTGGATTGTCGAGCCGTTGTCTCCCGAAGATGCTGCACACCATTTAATTAAAAGATCTGAATGCTTTGATCCCGAAACTGATCAGGGTGAGATTGATGCGCATCAAGAAATAGCGATGATGATACTAAATAAGAAGGGTGCTGCTGAGGAGCTTAAGGCAAGAGCAGAATCTGAAAGAGAGGTCAAAGCCCTTCAGGCACAAACAGCAGCAGCGGAGAAAGCTGCTGCCTCTCCTCCAAAAGATCTATCAGACCTCTGGACACAGATAGCCAAAGAAGAGGGATTTTCTTCAGCTGCAGGTGCTAGACAGTTTGCCTGGAAGCCATTGATGAAATATTATCTTGAAAGCCTGGTAATTTCTCCAGACGTTATGGATGCTGTTAAGTCAAGAGCACTAATAAGTTTTAAGCGAGGTCTGAGAAGCTTTGACGTTGGACTCGATAGAAGCCAGTTGCTCCAGATTATTAGATCGTCAAGAGCAGTCCCGGTGATGACGGGTGATCACTTTAGGACCTATTTTAAGCTGATATTCTTTCAACCCTTTATTAATGATTTCTTAAAGGTGTGGAAGTCAGCCGCAGGAGCCATACTATCAGAAATGGGAATTCAGGATCCCAAGCAAGTATTTGCAAAGATGCTAATTGGCGAGACCAGCCCGACATCAAAGGGTGCAAAGGCAAAAATTCTTACGGCAATGACAGCGATTCAATTTTCTCAGGCTTTAGAGAAGTCACGTGCTTGGGCAGCTGATCCTGCTAATTCTACCAACATAGCTAGAAAATATGCTCAAAGGATTGATGATACCGTCAAGGTTAAGAACTCCATTCAAAAGGCTTTAAGTAGTCCTGATGTTTGAGTATAATGGTTAATGGAGATATAAATGAAACCTCTTTTAGAAGTCGTTGGCAGATCAATATTAAGAGAGGATAATAGTGCACCCATGAGAGGCATCTCTACAATACTTGGAAATCTAACACATGCTAATCCAGACAATCTGCCTATAAGCGCAAATAAGTCAGAGTGGGTTACTGTTGATGATGGAAGCATAGAAAGGCTTGTGAGAACATTTGAATTTAAAGATTCTAGAAGGGTGAAAGATTTTATAACTCACCTTATCTTTGAGCAAGAGAATATGAGACACCATGCCAGGGTAGCCATAGAGGGAAATGAGATCACAGTTGAAACATATACCCATGATGTTGACAAGGTTACAGAGCTCGACAAGGAGCTAGCTAATTTTTGTGATCACCTCTATAGAGACGTACAGGACTTTTACGGCGATAGTGAGATTCAAACATGACAATAATGATGAGTGAAGCTCTGGTTGGGAGGCTTGATCCAAAGTGTTTAGATCCGGGTGAAAATGAAGATAATAGAATCTTACTGGACATTTCTATTGAGGGCTATTCTTTTTCATGCGTCGTAAATACATTTAAGCGAAACTCTTCATCAATTATAATTTCATTTACTTCACCAAATTTACTTGTAGAAAGCCTTATGAAGCACACGATTAATATAGACGGAAGACTTAGAAAGCAAGATTCAACTCTTTTTGAATTTAATGATATTAAAAACGACAATTGTGAAATTGAAATAAATTTAAGTTCAAATGAATCGTATGTTGATTTGTCTATTTGTCTTGTTTGAGATAATTAATAACACCTCCAGGTGGAAAAATGAAAAACTTTAAATTTGAAAAGTTCGTTAAGGACATAGTGAAGAGAGAGTCTGAATCAAAGCAGATGCCAAAGACTGAGGTGGACAAGCTTGAAGAGACACCACAGCGAAAGTATAACAGACTCTATAGAGAGAGATGGCAAAACTCCATCAGGTACGGGAGAAAGAAGTGAGCGCAATTAGAATTGGAAATAGAGCTCAGCTTGATAATTTTTTAAAGATCTTATCTGAAGAAAGCGCATCTGAAAAGCTCGCGACGCTTGAAGCAGGACAGAAAAATACAACAGACTTAATTAAAAAAGATCTTGGCAAGTATGGGCCTGTTGAAGAGCAGGAAGATCCCGCTGAAGAAGAGGAACCTGTTGAAGATGAGGAGGATCCCGCCGAAGAAGATGAGGAGGAACCCGATCCAGAAGGAGAGGAGGGCCTTGCTGATGATGAAGGTGAGCCGCCACCAGAAGGTGAAGAGGGAGAAGAGGGATCAGGTGAAGGAGAGGCTACACCAGACGTTACATACTATAGAGTTAGAGATCAGATAAATGACATCAGGGCAGCTCCGTCACTTAAGGGAAGGGGTCCAAAGCAAGATATTGAACAGTGGCTTAGTCGCTTAGGTGATAGTGAGAAGGAAGCTCTCTACGTCTATCTCGATACTGTTGACAAGATCATGCGAGGACAGGTGTCAGGAACAGATGCTCAGGATCCTAGTGATCCCCCAACCTCGCTAAACATCCAGGGCGGAGACGAAGGTGAAGAACCCTCACCAGAAGAGGCTCCCGCAGGAGAAGAAGAGGAGGTTTCTCCTGAAGACGAAGATACCTCTCCGCCAATTGTGGCAGGTGCAGGAGCACAGGATATTTCAGAAATTAGAAAAAGAGTTCAGTCTTTGATGAGAGGATAGCTTGCATATTTTTGACTTAATCCCTGTAACACCTGAGCACAAAATAGAAATTTCGAATAAATATGAAGCTAGGTGTATCAAGGGATCCTCCTTAAAAGTTATTTCTAAAAAGAAGTGTCACTTGCGTGTAAAGCAAAAATAGATTTGGTATAATAGTCTTATGGAAAAAAGAATTATTAAACTGCCGACAGGTGGTGATCTTGAGGTAGATTGTACGCCAGAGTTCTATGACGTTGTTAAAAAGTCTATGAATATTGTAGACAGAGAAGTCGATGATGACGATATCAGGGCATTTATTTATTCTGCCTTTAAGAATGGAATTGACAAGGCAGCTAAGGATCTTAAGGAGAATGATTAATTAACAAAAAATGATGAATAATTATGCTTGCGGGGTTGACATGGTATCTGAAAATCTCTTAAGACAATTCATCAGGGAGTCTCTATCTAAAGATTTAATAGAGCTTTCAAATGGAAAGATTGTCGAATATGGCTCTGAAGTGCACATTAACGAACTTGATAGGATGATTTCAGAGCTAGGAGCTTTAAAGGGTACTATGAGAAGCGGTCCAGAGAGAAAGATGCTTAGAAAGGAAAAGCATAGTCTCCAAAGAGCAATTGAATCAATTAGGTATCTCAAGAGAAAAGCTGAGAGATCTGGAAGAAAGAAAGGTCTTCTCAAAACATAAGAGGTGAAAATGCGGATAGGCGTATTCGGTGGAGGCTTTAAGCCATTTACGACCGGTCATTTTTCAAAGGTTTCTCTGTCGCTGGCTGAGAATGATATCACATATCTTTTCTATGGAGTGTCAGCGAGAAAGAAAGAGTCTGAGTTCCTTTACACAGAACAGATGGCTAAGGAGATCTTTGAAATAGTAAGATCGTCACTAAACGAAAAATTTGGAGACAAAATCATTGTTCAGAAAGGTGTTCCAAATCCACTAGTTGAAATCTTTAATCTGATTGAAAGTGTTAAAGATAACAGTCTTGAGGCCGAAAGTGTGACTGTTTATTCTGGAGAAGAAGATACAACCAGGTTTACCAAGTATATCGGTACTCCTAATGAGGAGAAATATTTTGGAAACCTTGTCTCAGCAGGGAGGCTGTCCTTTAAGTCTAGCAACATTGAAAACTTGACTAGGTCAATGAAAATTTTTTATCCCACGCTAAGCGATAGAAAAATAGAGGATCTTGTAAGAGTCAGGGGGTCAGCTGTGAGAAGTGCAATTCTTAAAAATGACATATGTGCTGTTAAGCGCTACATGCCTGTATTTCTTTTTGAAACTAGTTATAATGGCTATAAGGCTTCAGATGAAATTTTAAGGACATTGTGTGGAGGTTAGATGAGAGGTCACATCAAGAACATTTATGAGCTTACAGATCTTCCAATCAGAGATTTATTTGAAATGATTGACAGCTTCTTTGCTGCAGATCATTCGATGATTAAGAATCCAGTGGAGAAGATGGACGGTCAAAACCTTACATTCACCGTCATTGACGGCGACCTCAGGTTTTTCTTCAAGGGTGTGACTCTGTCCTCTCTCAGATCTGGCGGCCTAAGTGAACAGGGGATCCGTGATAAATACAGGGATGAGAAAAAGGTCAACGTTAGACAGGCCTACCTCAACGCATACGCATCTCTCAAGGATGTTGCACGAAGGCACAGGGGTTTTTTCAACAATGGAAAGGTCGTTGTCGAGACAGCATTGATTGACCCAGTGAGCACCAACACAATTCCATACGATGAATCAGGTATCTATTTTATTCAGGCCTGGGACCTTGATAGGGACGAAAAGGTTGATAACAGTGACTATAGGACGTTGCTTGGAGATGCAATGCGGCGATCTACAAAGATTCCAATTAGAAAGCCCCATAGGGTAGATCTTCAAAAGCCTGATATATCGTTTGAGGAGATCATAGAGATCTGTGATGAGCTTGGAACACTGCTTACAGCTCACGATCTAAATGATGACCACACCATTGGAGATCTTGTTGTGTCCATGGTTGAGTCGCACATCTCAAGGCATGCCTTTATCCCAGCTGAGATCAGAAGAGATGCTGCCCACAGGCTTGTAATGAGGAGGGGTCCGATCGCAGGCGCGTTTAAGCGCTGTGCAAGCGTTGAGGCCTGGGAGAGATTTAAGAAGATCGAGAAGCGTGCCAGGTTAATTGTGGCTGAGGCACGGATTCCTCTAGACAATGTCATCCAAAAGATTGGAGCAATAACATTCAGGGGTATTGACTTTAAGCTAGGTGCTGCTAGTCCCGATGAGATCAAAAAGGGTGTGAGCATTGTGAGATCTGGATTTACTGAGAGCAGGCTGATCGGGACGCCAGATCAGATCGATGAGATCAGAATTCTTTTAAAGTGCATCAAGCAGAATGAGCACCTAATAGAGAAGTCAACTGAGGGATTTGTCTTTGAGTGGAAGGGTAGAGAGACTAAGCTTGTCGGAATGTTCACACCTGTTAACAGGTTGAACGCATTATTCACTTACGGTGACAAGCCTGTAACGTTTTCCAAGAGGACATATCTGACAAACATGTATAGCGATTGGGAGAGATGGTATGGGTGGTAAGGTTTTTAGAGATGCATTCGGAAATCCCACGGTGACGATGATTAGACGTGAGAACGTCAAGGAAACTCTATCGTCGTTTAGGGAAGATTATCTCAGTCAGCTCGGAATAACTGAGTGTCATCCGCTAGGGAGCACAGATGAAATCTCTACAGCTCCCTTGTTAGGGGACATGGACGTCGTCGTGGGATGCGGCGATCTAGATCCAAAGCACTTTAAGCATGAGGTGTTTGAATATCTATCTGATTCACTGGGCTCAGACCAGGTCAAGAAGGTTGGGTCTATCGTCTCTGTTAGATACCCAATTAGAGGGACTCAGCTAAACGAGCATGTCCAGATAGATGTGATGACAAGTCAAAACCCGTCGGGAACAGCGTGGCTGATGTCAGGCGGGCAGGTGAAAGGAGTGTTTAGAAACCTTCTACTCAGCTTAATTGCAAAAAATCGGTCTAGGCAGCTTACTGAGGAGGTTGGTGAGGATGTGAAGATCTCCATCGCATACCCAGGAGGAATGCTTATCAGGAGAAACGGGAAGCCAATTCTAGAGAGCAGAATTACTTGTCCCAGGCATATGATGAAGATTCTCAGGGTCAAGGCACAGCCCGACGAGATCCGAACGTTCAAGGGTCTCGTTAACTATTGTATAGGTGACGCTAGGCATAGGCCCGTGTTGCGAGAGTTTAGCAGCAGGGTCACAGGAGCCACGGACATGAATTACATTGCAGAGTACGATTCAAAGATGCCCAGGGAGGCTCTACGGGCTACTAACTATATCAATGAGTCGCTGTTAAGAACGTCTTAAGAAGAATATGTATACTAAGTAGAACAGGTATACAGTAATGATGATTTCTGAGACTATTCTTAGACAGTATATAAGAGAGCTTTTTCTAGAAGCCAGCCGGGTAGGAATGCCCGCCGGTGAGTTCTCCAAGCCCAAGAGCAAGTACGGAAGACCGGACAGATTTGAAATACTGCTTCTGAAGATCCAGGAGGAAGACTGGTTTACAATTAGTCTTGAGAAGGAGCATGTCGTCGACGGAGAGGTCTGGCCTGAGCAGATTGCGCGGGTTATAATTCTCAGAGATGATCCCCATAATCAGGAGATAATTGCAAAGATTAAGAGTCTTACATTGATCCCAAGCAATGAGCAGACAAAAAGAGAGGAAGGTGCCAGAGAGCTTCAGGCCATGGTAGCACAGCAGAAGATCAAGGTCCTGATCATGGACAGGGGTGGGGGATTTGGTTTCATTGATAGACTTGGCCAGATCATAAAGACTGGAAAGGATGATCTGGACTCCAGCGAAAAGCACGGGTTTAAGAGGCAGGGTAAAGGTGGTTCGCTGTCCCTAGGGATCATAAGTGAAAAAAGAGTTGTAGAGGATATAAATCTCGCACTACAGGGAGCGGGCACTTT
>Ga0080013_1000260_pt1 | contig 75121 bp, 75 predicted proteins | sample ETNvirenome_6_85_FD_69236 | JGI IMG/M metagenome (GOLD analysis project Ga0080013, IMG submission 69236) | Marine viral communities from the Pacific Ocean - ETNP_6_85 (SPADES assembly) (version 2) | ecosystem: Environmental > Aquatic > Marine > Oceanic | place: Pacific Ocean | collected 2013-06-19
GAAAGATTTAGCCGCACAGGGAAACAAAGTGATTATCGTTACATCGCGATGTAAGCCCACTCGTCCCAAATATGATTGGGACAAGGCCCCCACTCCAGAGGAAGCCATCCAAGAATTTGGATTACCAGTTGAAGAAGTTCACTACACCTATGGAAATCTTAAGGCTGACAAACTAATAGAGTTGGGCGTCACGAAGCATTGGGACGACGATGACGAAGAGGTGGCGGCCGCCTGGGCTGCTGGAATTGAAGCCGTCGCTGTTCCTGTTGAAGGCGAAGTCACGCAGCAATTGCGAGATAAATGGTGCGATGTTCTGTCAAAGGAAGAAGAAGAAACTAATTAATTATGCGCCGGAGTATCGTGTTATGAAGAAGTCAGAAATTATGCAGGTTATTCGAGAAGAGGTTGAAGTTATTTTAACCAATGAAGAGGCAGTTGAAGTGTTTGACCTCGATCCGGCTGCTTTATTAGATGAGATGATGAACGAAGAAGACGACAAATGGATACAGAAGGCGGTGCCCGCAGATGATCCCGATCGCGGGAAGTTCAGTGCTGATGCCAAGGAAGCAGGTATGAGTACTTGCGACTATGCTAAAAAAGTCAAAAACGATCCGAACGAGTCGGAGTTACAGAAAGACCGAGCGCAGTTTGCCCTCAATACAGGTTGCAAGGATAAATAAATGACTGTAAATTATGAACAACTTAAAACACTAGTACTTCAGGAGCTTGGTACCGACGGTCCTGGCGGGGTTATGGCTCCGAGCGCTCCGCGCGATGTTCCCCTTCGTATGCCCGCCGCTGGAACCTATACCCCAGAGCAGGAGCAGGGTGACCCAGAAGCCAATGAAATGTATGATATCGCTTTGGCCGCACGAGAGGCGACCGAGCAATTAGTGGAAGCCCTAGATGCTCCTATATTCGATTCTGCCTATGAGCATGCATTTAAAGCGTCGGCCTGCCTTCGGCGGGCCCTAAATTCCCTGGAAGAAGTAGGCGCTCATCCAATGCCCGATCAGCGTGTTGTGCCGCCCCCTCCTCGTATGCAAAAGTATTTTGGAGGCTCTATGGGTGGATATGCCGGTGATGCTGCTTCTGCCGAAGGGGGAATCCAGGAGGCTCCGGAGGAACTAAAAGGGTTTGGTGTGGGCACCATGTCTCAATCAGCGCACGGACAAAAAACTAAGAAGAAAGGCGCTGATGTGGGCAGCGGGAAGGTTCTACAGGGGGTCGATAATCAAGAGAGAAAAATTCTTCTTCAGGTCGAAGATATTTTAACTGATGTGGCTGATAAAGTAGATCTTGTTAAATACCGACCCATACTATCGGCATTCTTGACGCAGTTTCTTAACAAAATTAAGAAGGATCCCGACGCGGAGACAACAGGAGAAGAAACATGAAAATCAGCAAAAGCCAATTGAAGGGCTTAATTATGGAGGTCATCCTCGAAAATGATAGCGTGCTGCTGGAGGGCCCGTATAGCGGGGCCTCGTTAAAGGATGCAGCGACTTTTGAGGGGGAGACTACTCAGGGAACCGAAGGGACCACTCCGGGCGAGGAGCACAGCGATCCCGCGGAAGATAAAGAAGAAATGATAAAGAGGGCCCTTTACCATATGTCTCAACAGTCTCAACAACTCCATGATATGCTCCAAGGGGATGAAAATCTTGAGCCATGGGTACAAGATAAGATTATGAAGTCATCGAAGACACTAGAAGCAGCGTTCAAGGCCATTACATATGATAAGGGCCCGGGCCAAGGGAGAATATAGATATGTGGGATTGGGCACACTTTAAAGACGAGGGCTGGTTAGCCCACACAAAACGATCAGTACGATTGGCAGGACTGCTATTAGCTTCGGGGGCAGCAATGATCCTTCACGCTCTGGTTCCCTTTTGGCAGCAGCCAAAATTGCTCCAACGCGAGAATGTTGCGCGCTTTCTTTGTGAGGGCTTGGAGTCGCAGGAGGACTAAGGTGAATGAGAAAGATTGTCCGGCTCGTATATGTCCTGACAATTTTTATTCTTATTGATCTCACTGCTACAATTTACTGGGTCGCCAATGACCTGGGGCACGAAGCCAACCCTATAATGGCTTTCTTTTTAAAGGCTTCACCTATCTTGTTTGTAATAGCAAAACTAGGTTTTAGTGCGGTTGGGATTTGGATCTTATATTTTTTTAGAAAGCGATTTACGAGAACCATCTTTAGAGTTTTACTGGGCCTTAATCTTGTTTACATTTCTATATTTGTGTATCATCTGTGGGGATTGCTGTTTCTCTTGGTGACAACTAATTAATATTAATGCATAAGTGTATAAACAACTCAATCGCGAATGTATATCATCTCGAACAGTTTGTAAGCGACTTCTTTCCGTACTCCCAGAAACAATTGGGGTTTGACCAGCCGGCTACAATTCGATTTGAAAGTGATCAAGACAATGCTGGAGTAATGCTGGGCAAAACAGCCTACTATGATCCAGAGTCGATGGAAGTGGTTTTATACATTGATGGTCGGCATCCAAAAGATGTAATGAGGTCATTATCTCATGAGCTTGTGCATCATGCCCAAAACTGTCGAGGCGACTTTACAGGTCAAAATAGTACTGGGGCTGGTTATGCTCAGAAGGATCCGCATCTGCGTAAAATGGAGCAGGAGGCCTATACTAAAGGAAATTTGATCTTTAGAGACTTTGAAGACCTAATTAAGACAGGAAAAATTAACATCGAGATTGACTTCTCGGACTCAGGAGAACCAAAAATGTCATTAAAAGAGTGGAAAAACAATGAGCTTAATGGGCTCTTAATGAAAAAGTGGGGACTTCTTAAGGAAGATTCCGGGGCTCGAGAGGACCGAAACCTGACTCGCAATATCCGAAATGATGAAAAGCATATTGATGATCTTGACAAGGATATTCGGGACGACAAGGATGAACTTGATGAAGGTCATGCTGGGCCCCATGGACCCGAATGTGGCTGTCCCGATGATGATGACTCTGAAATCGTCGAGGGCTGCCCAAGTTATCGAGATGAAGACATCGGCTCTAAAGGGCATAATGATGAGGAAGGCAATCGCGATCCCTCAGACGATGCGATATTGGGCCTCAAAAAGGAGAACCGATCGGGGAAGATCTCCGTAAAAGAAGCAAAAGAAATTACTAGACGCATCATTGCGCGTGTTAGAAAGGAAGGTAAATAAAATGGTTGCACCATGTGTTAAACGTAGAAGGCTTTTAGCCATACAACAAAAAGAAGAGGCTGCATCGCAGGAGGCTAACGCAGTGCGCGCTGCCGAAGAGAGGGCCCTCAATGAGGCGGCAGCCCGAAGACAGGCTGCACAGGCAGAAGAGCAGCGCAAAGCCGCGGCCGCAGCTGCAAAAAAGGCAACAGCCCCGAAGAAAAAGAAGAAAGAGGAGGAATAAAAATGGTAGCCCCATGGATAGTTCATCACGAATCAAAGCTCCCGCCGGCAACACAAGCACCAGTGCTTGAGGAGGAGTCTGTCGAAAGCGCACCGGCTTCACCACCCAAGAAAAAGACTTCTTCCCGCACCACTAGTCGGAAAAGCACCACTACTAAAAAAACCGCCACAAGCAAAGAGAGTTAATAGCGTGGACCTTCGACGTATGACTCGCGAGTTTTTATTAGGTGAGAGCAGACCTCCTAGTGTGGCCAGCTATATCCAGTCTGTCTCCGAGGTTTTACAATCTATTACTCCTAGAACACGCAAGGATGAGCGTCGAATCGAAGTAGCAAAGGCGAACCTCAAAGAAGTACGGCGCCATACCAGGCGCTTAGAAGAGCGTGTTAATGTTCTTGAAGAACAGGTCAAAGTCTTAGAAGAATCCAAGGAGCGCTAGAGCCAAAATGTCTCTTTTAGAAGAAGGCGCCGCCAATACCCACCTTACACACCTTGAAGAATTGGTTCTCACTCAAGGGCCCCGGGGCTATGATATGGCCCGCGCCTTTCTGTTAGAATTGTTAGAAACCCTAAAAGGAAATTCTAAGTCTCACGTTCAAACTTCTGTTAAGTGGGATGGGGCACCAGCTATATTTGCAGGGATCAATCCTGAAAATGGCAAGTTCTTTGTTGGAACTAAATCTATCTTTAATAAGGTTCCTAAGATTAATTACACTCCGGAGGATATTGTTGAGAATCACGGGCATGCGCCTGGGCTTGTTGACAAACTAACTAAAGCATTAAAATATTTACCTTCTCTCGGAATCACAAACATTCTGCAGGGTGATTTTATGTTTGATGACGAGATGTTGGAGGTCACCGAAATTGACGGTGAGCCCCATTATCGGTTTAAACCCAACACAATTGTTTATGCTGTTCCGGTGGATTCTGATTTGGGAAGAGAAATCGGCAAGTCCAAATTTGGTATTGTTTTTCACACAACCTATGATAGTCTTGATAGCGGCGCCAGTTTCGGAGCAGATGTTAGCGGCCTGAACCGAGTGCCCGGAATTTGGTTTGATGACGCATTTTTTACGGATGACACCGGCACAGTTACTCTTACTGAAAACGAAGAGCGACGGGTGCTCAGTTTAGTACAAAAAGCCGACGAAGTTAACACAAGAATAGACTACAACGATATACCGTCCGATCTGTTAAATATCTATATTAATAGTGAGATTAAAGCCGGGGAGTTTCTCAAAAGCCCGGAGAGGTCGTTCCAGGGATTTTTAAGATGGTACTCCGCCAAACTAGAGGCTCGCGTAGATAAATTAAAGAGTGAAAAAGGGAAGATGCGAGCTTTTAACAAAGGTGAGGAAGATCTAGAGGCCTTTAAAAATAAAAAGGAAGATATCTTAAATCTTTTTGAAGTCTCTCGTCTTCTTTTCGACGCCAAAAACATATTCATCACCAAGTATAATAATGCTGTTTATAATACAAAACATTTTATCGATGACGGGTCGGGCGATCTAACAGTTACCAACCCAGAAGGATATGTAGCGGTAGATCACGAAGGCAACGGAGTGAAATTCGTGGATCGGCTAGAGTTTAGTCGGGCCAATTTTATGATCGATAAGGGTGACAAATTTTCCCAAAATGAAAGCCTGAGGGTTTATTGGGGGACAAATGGTTTTTCTACCACTAAAACCCTTGTAGAGTGGTCTCAGAATCTTCCGCCCACTAAGAGAACAAACAAAAATCTTTTCATGATGTTGCAATCAGGAATTCCCCTCACAACGGTGATAGCCGAGGCGAGGAATGTAAAAAAAGCCTTGTCTGAGGCTGTTAATTGGGCTCTGCATGAACAAAATGAAAAGAGATCGATCGCAATCTATCCCGGGCGATTCCAGCCAATGGGACGACATCACTTTCAAACCTACCAAGAGCTAGCTGTCCAAAATGGTATTGAAAACACTTTTGTGGCTACATCTAATAACATGGGACCTAATTCTCCATTAAGTTTTGAACAAAAGAAGTCTATAATGGAAGCGCACGGTATACCATCCTCACAAATAGTTGAGGTAAGAAATCCCTATTATGCTAAAGAAGTATATGAAGATATGGGCCCACCAGAAGAAGTCGAAGTACAATATTTTGTGGGCAGCAAAGACATGAGAGAGAATCCAAGGTTTCAGAAAACTAGTGGTACAACCAAAGAAGGATATGACTGGAGCATAGGAGTGGCGCCTCATGTTGAGATCGAGGTGCCTGGGCTCGGAGAGATGAGTGGCACCACATTGAGGACAGCACTTAAGCATGCTACCCGAGAAGACTTCGAAACATTAATGGGGTGGTTTGATGAAGAAATTTATGAGATGCTACAAGGATCGCTCAAAGAGATAGCAGCTATGTCGCATGGATCAGCTGCAGTTGCGGCCCATCGCGGGCCCGACGTTGCAGGCTCAGAAAAGAAAAAGAAGAACCATGAAAAGAATTTCCTCCCCCAAGAACAGTTGGTAAACGAAGTGGTGGACTATTTATTAGGAATATCGGTGGGCTAAGTATGATTGATCGTAAAGAAATTGCTGAAGTGGTTATGTTAAGAGATACCGTTCGCAAAGCCATTAAGGTTGTCCAACGTCGGCGAGCTGTACAATTGGTGGAAACCAGGTCCCAAGAAAAAGAACTGCGATCGATTATTAGAGGGCTGCTGAAAGAAGGCCAAAGTGCCGTCGCAGCTGTGGCTAAACATGATAGTACTGGAATTAATGCCCTAGAGGATCTTCTACGTAATTCTAATCTTTTGTCTGTCTTAGAAACAGGATATAAGTCCTTGACTACTGACATCCAACAAAGAACTTCGTATAAAAACCATATCTTGAGCGCTATCGGGCTTTCTCTTGCACCTGAGGAATCTCGTAAAGGAGCAGGAGAAGATGTAGAGATAACCGAAGACGTAGATATTGAAATAGGTGGCGCCCCCGAGGAAGATCCGGACTTTATCGATGTTGAGGATGATGGGGAAGAAGAAGAAGAGGTCGAAGTTGATGAAAAAGAAGAGTTTGGCTTAAACGGTGAGGACAAGACTGGTCGAAATCGTGCCTTTACAGATTTCCATAATGTGGAAAAAAACATTCTAACAACATTTGATGATCTAGATAACCCTGATGACATTGCAATGTTCGAAGAATATCTTATCAAGAATTTATCTTTATATTTTGATAAATTTGAAAATGAGTTAAGTGTTGCCGTCGACGCGCCGGACATCGCTGATGAGGCTGAAGCCGGTGGGCCCGGTACCGCTAGCGCTGAGCCTGAGGCCTCCCCGGAAGATGATATAGAAGAGCCCGAAGACGATATTGCCAATATTGAATTAGAAGAAGTTTTAAAACATCTTAACATAGATGATATTATCAAAAATTTATTATAAATGAAACCACGGAAGTCATCTTCCCAAGGTTTTTGCAACGATTTATCATTCTCAAATAAACTGAGAACCCAAGGAAAATCTAACGAAGCATTTGAAGTAATGCTTTCTGCATTAACCCTAGAGGAAATTATAGGTCTTAAATTAGAATGCTCTAGTCGTTTAACTGCCGGCAAAATGTACGGTTTTAATTTATGGTCGAACATAGTTGACATTACGAAGGAAGCACTGTATAATGCAGTTATTAGTGCTGCTAAGACTAATAAAGAAGCTACTAGAATATTAGGGATTAGTGATGATACCTTTAAAACGCTAAAGAAAAAGTATAAGATAAGAGAAGAATACGACATAGAACTATAATAACTTATTCTGGTACCTTTGTCAACAACTAAATGGGGGTGGGTCTGGTTTCGACGGGGATTAAAACCTGCAATGGTAGTCCTCGGACCACGGTTCGATTCCGTGCACCTCCACCAAAAAAAAATATAAATATTACTTGACACCTACAAATATATTCTATAATAATAATAATTACTATAGATGTATAAGATCTTAGTTCTCTTAATATTACTATGTTCTTGCTCTAATAATTTAACTGAAGAAGATATAAGACAAGAAGAATATGGTGATTTGTATGCTACTATGGATTGCTGGTGGAGCAGTCAAGAATTGTTGGCCCCAACTCTGTTTTGGTGCGCCGAGAATTTAGAAACAGAGCTCATAAGCGGCCAAGTCAGTCTAGCCGTAGGACTAGATCTTGATGGAGAGCAATATTTGTCTATTTGTGGTCGCAACATTACTTTAAATTCAGGCAACGTACTCCATGATAGTTTGATTGTTGCGATGACCCAATACACTTATGACTGTTATGAGTCGTATGAAAGAAAATTAGGTAATGAATTCGATTGGATATGGGATGAGCCCACCAGCACATTACAACTTATTTGGCGCCCAGAAGACGATTTAGATAAGGTTTTAACTGTATTTGTGCCCAAACAGGTAGATTCTCCCCGAGTTTTAGGGTCTGTTTACTACAAAACCGGTTATTTCAACTAAATACTGTATGAATGATTACTTTAAATTAGGCCTTATGGTCATTATTTATGTTTGTCTTATTGCATTTAGTATATGCTCTCTAGCTACCCCCTCGGGGGCCAGCGACTACATAAGCAACCATATTAGGATTCCAGCAGTTCACAACGCTCCCGCCAAAGTTGGTACATGGTTTAAAACCCCTACTGTAATTGTGTGCGAGCATGCCCCCATTACCAAAGTACAAATCAATAGTGCTACTGCTTTCTGGGAGGCCCTCGGATATCGGTTTTATACTACCCAATATAAACATGACCCTCTTAATAAGTGTCTCTCCGCCTCTCCGGAAGGCTATATTCTTATACGCCTCGTTTCGACAAATACTAAGCTGGAGGACTCGGCACTAGCACAAACACATTTTTTCGTCGACAACGACACCGGTGAAATAGACTGGGCTGTAATCTATATGCGAAATGATATAAGGAAGACGGTCCTAGAACACGAACTGGGGCATGCTTTAGGGTTCTTGCACTATAACAGAATTAATCATCTCATGAACGAAAAATGGACCATGGGCGGTTGGGACAAGGACGGCCTAGAAAACAAGCGTCGGTAGGCGACCTAGTAGTGTGTATTGATGCGGCCCGTAAGGACATCAATGGACATAATCGAAGATTTATTGGATTAGTGCTTGACAAATCTATCACAGTCTGTAAAATACAAGTAGTGGGTAGTGGTGAAGAGATCTACTGGCCCATGACAGCCACTTATCTATGGAAGGAAACAAAATGAGTACTGAAGAAGTAGTAGAAACTGTCCCGCAAGAGGGACCAGCCTGGGAGATTGTTGCAAAGTGTGCAACATACGACGAAGCAGACCAGCGACGTCTTGAACTGAAAATGGAAGAGGACCTCCAAGTAAAGGTCCACTGGCAAGGAAAGGCCAATCATCGATATTATGCTGTGAAAACGCGTCAAGATCCTCGTATAGCCCTAGAGGAGGCCTTAAATATCAGACGCGCTGAGAAGAAAAAGCGCAAGGCCAAGCTCAATAAGAAGCGCCGTAAGAAGTGAGAGAAAGGTCAAGTTCCCCCGACGCAAACTAATTAAGATACCGCTGCATTGGTGGTATGATCTAGGAAAATAACATGTCAGATGACTCCCCTAAAAAAAAACTGCCCGCATTCCTTAAAACAGTTTACCTCTCCAATAGAGAGATACGTTTAATCTTGGCCGGGCTCTATTCTTTAAACATGCCTCCGGAAGAAATCGAGGCAAAGTTGTGGAAAAAACTTTTATTTGAAAAATTGCATAAAAAAACTCGAAGAAAGAAGGATTAAATGTCGCGGCAGAACAAAGATTCCGCAGTGCTCAAAGCAACACTGGAGTTCGGCTCAGAGTATATTTATACCCTAAAGAATGGGGGATTAGGCCCTACTTTGGTTGTGGATGCTCAATCTAAAAAACTGGCAAACATTGCGCGTAAGAAAATTCCGTCTACATGGGAGGGCCTCTATACTATAGTGGTATATACCAACACACCAGACGAAGCGGAAGTAGATAATTTGAGTTTAGGACTACAGGAGGAACTGCCGGTATAGCTCAGTTGGTAGAGCAGCGGTTTTGTAACCCGCAGGCCCCGCGTTCGAATCGTGGTGCCGGCACCATCGAAAATACAAAAGGAGAGAGTTATGAGCAAGAAAAAGACAATTTGCGTTTCAGGAGGATTCGATCCGGTCCATATAGGACACTTAAGAATGATGCAAGAGGCAGCCCAGTATGGGGAGGTTATTGCTATCGTTAATTCTGACGAGTGGCTAATGCGAAAGAAAGGATATATTTTTATGCCCTTTAAAGAGCGTTGTGAAATTTTAGAGGGATTTTCCTGTGTCAGTGCGACGACGCACGTTAAGGACCATCCCATCCCAGGATTGCCCGGTCCCGGTCCTGTTACCGAAGCACTAGAAAGAGTAAAGCCGGATTACTTTGCAAATGGGGGAGACCGCAAAAACAACAATACTCCGGAAATGGACTTGTGCCAGAAGATAGGTATTGAGTTGGTTTGGGCAGTGGGAGGCGGTAAAATTCAAAGCTCCTCCACCCTAGTGAATGACTCGGGCATGGTCAAAGAATCAGCCGCCCGCCCGGATGATCCAGATTTGATTCCTACGCGTGTAGAGATAGTAACTGCGGGTGATGTTGCTAAGAATGGTGACTATTAGGGGAGCCCCCTATTTATTTTAGCAGTAAAGGGTCTCTATGAGCCGTAAAAAAACATATGTACTAGACACAAGCGTCTACCTCACAAATGCCGAATGTATTTACGCATTTAAAAACAATGACATTCACGTACCTTTAAAGGTATTTGAAGAGATAGACAAACACAAAAAACGCCAAGATGCAGTGGGAGCACAAGCTCGTAAAATAATTCGCATTTGGGATGAACTACGCTCCGCAGGTTCCTTAGATAAGGGAGTCCGAATAAGAAAAGGTTTAGGAATTATCAAATCAATTAGTGCCGCTGGAATTACTCCGGAGGACCTTCCTTGTGATTTAGACACTAAGATACCAGACCACCTAATCATTGCTACCGCATTAAAAGCACAGCGCGAAGACACTCGGAAAGTGGTCCTGGTCTCCCGGGATATTAATATGAGAGTAATAGCAGATGCTGTTGGCCTCACTTCTGAGGACTTTCAAAATAATCAAGTCGTCGACACAAGTGAGAATATATTCACAGGATACACCACTGTCCTGGTGGATGATCAAACTATTGATCAATTCTATGAGAGAAAAGATGTTTATTTGGAACAAGAGGGGCTCCACACTAATCAGTATTTGATGTTGGTTTCTAATGCTAACGAGAAAAAGAGTGCCCTCGCTCGGTATATTAACCGAGCCACTCCGCTGAGACAGCTCATCACGAGTAAACAAAAGGTATGGGGGATTAAGCCTCGCAATAAAGAGCAGCAATTTCTGATGGATGCCCTAATGGATCCGCGAATCCAGATTGTGACGGCCATCGGTAAAGCAGGTAGCGGTAAGACGATCTGTGCGATCGCTGCAGGGCTTGAACAGACCATAGATGAGGTCAAGCAGGAATACACGCGCGTGATCGTCTCACGGCCCGTCCAGCCCCTAGGAAAGGATATTGGGTTCTTGCCAGGAACCATGGAAGAGAAGATGTCACCGTGGTTGATGCCTATTCAGGATAATCTCCAATTTTTGATGGGAAATGATAAAATAACTCTTGACATTTACATGCAAAAGGGTACAATAGAGATAGAAGCATTGACTTACATTCGTGGTCGCTCAATCTCAAATGCCTTTATCATAATAGATGAGGCACAAAACTTGACAACTCACGAATTAAAGACTATAATAACAAGAGTGGGTGAAGGAACGAAAATTGTGTTGACTGGAGACGTAGAACAGATTGATAATGTTTATATCGATGCAACGTCGAATGGTTTGACACATGCTGTAGAAAAGTTCAAGAAGTTTGAACTTGCTTCGCACGTTACCCTGATGAAGGGCGAACGTTCTAAGGTCGCCACCTTCGCCGCACAGAATTTGTGAGATTAAAATGGAACCCCAAAACGAACAACTTAATACCCCCGTCGAAACAGAGACCGGCCTTCAACAGCTGGTTGTAAATTATATAGGCGAACGCCTCATGGCAGAAGAGATAGTTACACTAGACATGGCTATCCAGGTGTTTGCTGCTGAATTCCCCGAGTTTCTCTTAGCGATCGCTGAGGAAAACTTCTTAAGAGGATATCAGCAAGCCTTAGATGATATTGAGAGTACGATCCCAGAATCCCAGCAGTAATGGAATATTATATCTATAATATACCTGTGTTCGTGGTTAATGAACCGTCCCCCGAAGAAGTGGACCTTCCTGCCTTTTGTGAGGAGGTCGAAAGCACTATCCCATTGCGCCTGTTATCTAATGTCGAAGTGGTGTACATCGGACAGTTTAAGGAATTAGCTGGTAGAAATGCCACGTATATAAATGGAGCCATCTATATGACGTCCGTCGAGCCTACTAACTTTGATATGCTGGAGAATTTTGTTCATGAAGTAGCCCACTCTCTGGAAACGGAGTACGGGATGTTCATATATGAGGACAACCTTATTTCAGAGTTTAAAGGAAAGCGGCAACGCTTATATCACCTACTAACAGCCGAAGGATTTCATATTAATCCTCTTCTGTATTCATTTACCGAGTATAATGAGAAGTTTGATAACTTTTTAGCCAACGAGGTGGGATATCCCACTCTCTTGACTCTAACTATGGGGCTTTTTGCATCACCATATGGTGCAACGTCCATACAAGAGTATTTTGCAAACGGATTTGAGAAGTACTTTCTCGATAATCCACGAAGGGTGAGAGACATTTCGCCAGTTCTGTATAGAAAGATTGAAGAAATAATTAATGACGACGAAGCGTGAACATATATCATATTCTGAATTAAAAGACTGGGCACAATGCCCCCACTATCATAAGAAAGCCTGGGTTGAAAAAGTTGCCCCCTTTGAGGGAAACGAATACACGGCTTTTGGAAGCGCCATCCATGATGTTTGTGAGAAAAAACTCCTCAAAGAACAAATTGATGAAGCAGAAGTCTTCCAGCTAGGTTTTGAAAAACGTCTGCAAAAGTTGCTAGAGAAGAATATTGAAGTTAATCCCAAAAATATTGAACAAATGCGCATCGCCGGTCCTGAGATCCTTGCAGAAGTTGAGGCAGGTTTGAAAGAATATTTTGGCGAGTATGAAGTTTTTTCTTCGGAGGAAATGTTATATGTCCCAATTGAGGACTTTAATATTTACTTTAAGGGCTTCGTAGATGCTGTGGTCAAGGTTGGCGATACCTATCATCTGTTTGACTGGAAAACTTGTTCCTGGGGTTGGGACTCACGAAAAAAGGCTGAGAAATTAGTTACTTATCAACTAACACTCTATAAGCATTTTTTCTGTCAAAAACACAAGATAGACCCTGAAAACGTCGAAACGCACTTTGCGCTGCTCAAAAGAACAGCTAAAAAAGATCGTGTAGAGATATTTAGAGTAACGAGCGGCCCTAAAAAAACTGAGAACGCCCTTAAACTTCTTTACCAAGCGATTTATAATATTACAAAGCGCTTTACCATCAAGAACAGGCTAAACTGTCACAAGCCGTACCCATGTAAATTGCTCAACACACCGCATTGCCGATAGGATTTTTCATGTCAGACAAAATTAAGATTTTTACGATTAGCGACCATCCCCTTTCCCCTTCAGGAGTGGGAACCCAAACAAAATATATGATTGAAGGGTTGCTAAAGACTGGGAAGTACCAGTTTATTTCCTTTGGGGGAGCCATCAAGCACCCCAATCACCAGCCTCAGAGCACCGAACAGTGGGGAGAGGACTGGATCATCTGGCCCGTTGACGGGTATGGAACACCGGACATGGTCCGAGCTATGATAAATCAGCAAAAACCGGATATTCTTTGGTTTATGACAGATCCGAGATTCTTCCCGTGGCTTTGGGATATAGAGAATGAGATCCGAGTAAATGTCCCGATGGTTTATTATCATGTATGGGACAACTACCCATACCCCAATTTCAACCGCGGCTCATACCTTAGCAACGACCACATTGCCTGTATCTCAAAACTTACTCATGACATTGTGCAGACAGTGTCGCCAGAGGTGGGTGCTACATATCTTCCCCATGCGGTCGATCCTGGTCATTTTAAAAAGGTTGATGATGAAATTATCACGAAGTTTCGAGAGACAAGGGGTCTTGACGATAAGTTTGTATGCTTTTGGAACAGTCGGAACGCTCGACGTAAACAATCGGGAACACTAATTTTTTGGTTCAAGGAGTTCCTAGATCAGGTGGGCCACGATAATGCTAGATTAATCATGCACACGGATGTTAAAGATGTCCATGGTCAGGATCTGGAAGCTATTATTCATGAATTGGGACTCACCAACGGAGAGGTACAGTTCTCACGTGATAAGGCCAGCGCTGACGATTTGGCGATGGTATATAATGTTGCCGATGTCACCATTGGGATCTCCGATGCCGAAGGCTTCGGCCTCTCAACATTAGAATCTCTTTATTGTGGTACCCCAATAATTGTCACCATGACCGGCGGTTTGCAATTCCAGGTAACCGATGGAGAAGATTGGTTTGGGGTGGGTATTGAACCGGCCTCAAAGGCTGTAATTGGATCCCAGGATGTGCCCTATATCTATGAAGATAGGATCAGTAAGGAAGACTTCTTAGCAGCAATGACAAAACTGTATGAGATGACCCCGGACGATCGTGCTGAACTGGGACAAAAGGGGATGGAATATGCCCATAAAGAATTTAATTTTGAAAAGTATTCACAAAACTGGGATGACCTCTTCACGCAGATTAATGAAGAGTGTGGATCCTGGGATAGTCGTGAAAATTACAAGCCATATGGCGTGAGGGTTTTTTAAAGAATGAAAAAAAGTATAGTAGTAAAAGGTCCAGCCCTTTCGAGGTCTGGCTATGGAGAGCAAACCCGGTTTGCGTTACGAGCTTTAAAGGCTTACGAAGAATATTTTGACATCTATTTGGTGAACACAACCTGGGGCCGTACGGGACAAACTGCCGCCACCACGCCTGAAGTTGAATGGATCCACTCCGTGCTTCAAAAAACGGCACAGGCTGCACAAAATGGAACCCTTACCGAGCCCCAGCTATCATTGCAGGTTACTATTCCACCCGAATTCGAAAAGATCGCGTCCGTTAACATTGGATATACTGCGGGCATAGAGACCACCAAGGTCTCACCCGGGTGGATTATCAAAACTAACGAAAATATGGATAAGGTGATCACTACATCTCAACACGCAAAGAACGTATTTGAGCAAACCCGCGTGACTGTGACAGATCAAAACGGGACTGAACATCCAAATTACGGACTGCAGAGGCCCGTTGAAACAGTTAATTATGCTATTAAAGAGCACGTGCCGGACCCCGCTGGTCTGGATATCGCGTTCGAGACTAATAAAAACTTTTTGTGTGTTGCACAGTGGGGCCCCCGAAAAAATCTAGAGAATACCATCTCTTGGTTTATCGACGAGTTTAAGGACGATGCTGATGTGGGCTTGGTTCTTAAAACCAACACGATGAGCGACAGCTTAAAGGATCGTGAACAGACGGTACGTCGCCTGGAAGGTCTCTTAAAAAGCCTCCCGGATGACAGGAAATGTAAGATATATCTTGTGCATGGAGAGGTGTCCCCTAACCAACTAGCGTGGCTTTATGAGCATCCTACTATGAAAGCAATGATTAATATTGCTCATGGCGAAGGCTATGGTCTTCCGCTCTTCGAAGCAGCTACCCACGGGTTGCCCCTTGTGACGGTAACTTGGAGTGGCCAGCTCGACTTTATCTGTAAGCAGAATAAGAAAGGCAAGCGCGTCCCACGCGTGTGCCGAGTAGATTATGAACTCAATAAGGTGCAGGACTTTGCGGTCTGGCCAGGGGTTATAGAAGCAGACTCCATGTGGTGCTATGCTAAAGAAGGATCCTATAAGCGCGCAATACGAAGCATTCTAGATAAAGAAGTACATTATCGGCAGGAGGCTGAAGCCCTGCAATCACACATTCGCGAAACCTTCAACGAGGAAAAAATCTATAAGCAGTTTGCAGAGACTGTTTATGGGTCCGAATTGACGGTTGTGGAAGCCAAAGATTTACCTAAAGTCTCCCTGGTTACATCAGTTTATCGAGCCGACGATTATATCGAGCAGCTTATGGAAGATATGACGCGGCAGACTATCTTTGAAGACAAGTGTGAGTGGATTATTCTAAATGCCAATGAAGAGGGTCACGACGTCGAAGAGGAAGTTATCCTCAAATATGTTGAGAAGTATCCTGATAACATTATTTATAAGCGCCTTGAAGAGGACCCTGGAATCTACGATACTTGGAATATGGGCATTAAGATGGCCACAGGCGAGTATGTTACCAATGTTAACTGCGACGACCGCCGGGCGCCGGATGGTCTAGAGAAACAAGCAAAACTCTTGTATGGTAATCCAGACGTAGATTTGGCATACAATGATTCTTATATCACACACGAGCCCAATATAATGTGGGAAGACATTAACGCTTCGACGGCACAGAAATATAATTTTGAGCAGTTCTCCAAAGAGGCTATGTTGCGTGGAAATCTGCCCCATAATAACCCCATGTGGAAGAAAGACTTGCACGATAAGTTCGGCTACTTCAATCAGGACTACAAGTCCGCCGGCGATTGGGATTTTTGGTTGCGCTGCGCCTTCGGCGGTGCCACTTACATGAAGCACCCCGATGTGTTAGGGGTATATTATTTTAATCCCACGGGCATGTCCACTAATCCCGAACACGATTCGTGGAAGAAAGAGCACGAAAGAGAAATTTTTCAGAACTATCTGCAAATGTATCAGCAGCAGCAAGCATCCCAGGGGTGACATATGGACTTGTGCACGGTCGTAAGCCAGAGGTTTATACCGCAGGCTATCAACCTTATCCAGAGCTATAAGTTCAACTCCTTTGATAAAAAGGTCTATCTCTATTATTTTAATACCGAGCCAGACGCCTTAAAGATATTTGAAGAACTGTTTCCCCAACAGGTTGTTCCTATCGAGGTAAAGCCGGTTTGTGCGCATGCTCTAGAACCTAGAGTTTTCTTTTATAAGGTGTTCGCGATCAATGATTGCCTGAACAATCACTCTCAGGAAATGATATACTCAGACTCCGCAAATTGTTTTATACAGCCGACCTCGACCTTGGAAGATGATCTGGTCGACGAGGCACTATTTTTGGGGTATAATCATCCTAAATTAACCAACCAGTTTTGGACCACTCGCGAGTGTTTCGCGGCGATGGCCGCTAGCGGGTCCGAAATAATGACCCAATATTGGGCAGGATTTCAAGTCTATAGAAAAACCGCAGACAACTTACGCATGGTGACTGAAATGTATGATTTAATGTTAGACCCCCTTGTTGCCCTTCCGGATACTACAGTAAAGTATCCTAATGGCCCCCTGAAACCATGTATTGAACACAGGCAGGACCAGTCAGTATTCTCTATTCTCATTCACAAGCACAACAGACACCAGATGTACAACCCAGAGAAGACTCTAAAATACGGCGACTGGCAAACTATTGTAGAATTTGATAGATCTTATCGCGTCGATCTTAGCAAAAGAATCTTAGCTCCTCGTGAATCTAAGTTCGGCCAATTTAGGTTTTTAAAAACACAATGAAGGTTTTGCTCTCGTGTGATGAAAATCCCTTTTACTATGATTTTTGGCCATATACCAAAGAGGTATGGACTAAACGAATTAATATTGATCCTCGACTAGTCGTCATTAGTAAAACTAAAAACTCTGATTCATTTGATTCTGAAGGGGTAATGTACGTCCGCGAATTGCCAGAATATCCGGTTCATCTGCAGGCTCAACTAGCAAGGATATATCATACGAAATATTTTCCAGATGAGATTTGTTTGGTATCAGATATAGATATGTTTCCAGCATCGCCTGAATTTTTTAATCCTGCAGAAATTGATTTGCATTGCGATAAAGACACTTTCTATCATTTAAACCCGGAACGTCGCGAGTTCGGGCAACTACCTTTATGTTATTATTGTGGGTACGGCTCTCTGTACATGAAATTATTCCATGATCTATCCTGGCCAGAGTTTGTTCGTAAGGTGGTGGAAATGGACTTTAATACCGACAAGTTCCGTTTTACACTCCCGGCCCACCTGGAAAATAAAAAATTGTGGTTTAGTGATGAGGTCTTTATGTTCTCGCAAATTAGTGAGAAAAACATAAAAATAAAGCTTAATAGCGAACTGATTGGAAGCAGAAGGCTAGATCGAGAGGGTATTGTTAATTTCAATTTTTTGAAACTATTAGATGGATCCATTGTTGATATTCATCTGCCACGGCCACCCCAAAAATATTTGACCGAGATAGAAAAATTATATTACACCCTAACACTATGATGGAAAAATTCTTAGAACACCAAATTGGCATCGATGAATATATCACAGGCAACCGCTTTATTGATATATGTGAAGAGTCCGGCGCTACCTTTTGTAAAACCGATTTCATGATTCATTTTACTAAGAAGCCCATCAACCTGTTTGTCACACACAACAGTGATTTTCACATCACCCCACAAATAGTGCGGAACTACGCGCCCCAAACGACTTGTTGGTTAGCCCAAAACAAAGACATAGATTCCCCGGGGATACATCCGATCCCGATCGGCTTAGAAAATATGATCCGGAGAACCACACCGGCAGCATGGGGAGGACAGTTCTCTTCCGAGGTTCCCGGTGCGCTCCAGAAGGCTGAATTGATTAATAGAATCAACTCTTTAGGTCTTGCTAAACCTGGCGACGCATATATGAACTTCAATATTAATACTTATCCCATAGAGCGACAGGAAGTCTGGGATAGATTCTCTACACAATCCTGGGTAACTGCCACGCAGAAGCTTACCCTGGAACAATTCTATTTTGATTTGGCCTCCCACAAGTTTGTAATCTCGCCCCGGGGCAATGGCGTGGACTGTCATCGTACCTGGGAGGCTCTATACTTACGTACCATCCCGATTGTCAAAAGCAGCACACACATGAATGGGTTCTCGGATCTCCCTATCTATTACGTTAATAATTGGGAGGAACTGGAGTATAATAAATTACTGGATTTTTATGAAAAAGTCAAAACCGAATTATTTGATTTGAGTAAAATGAAAATTAGCGTCTGGAAGGAGATTATTTGTGAGCACCCCGAATTGCGTGGATAAGATCTTTATTATTCATTATACTAAATTAGCTGCCCGTCGCGAACACATGGAACGCGAAACACAAAAGTGGTTTCCGGACACTCCCACAGAATTTGTGGAAGTCTACGATCAAGAAGACCTTGATCCCCTTCATATAATTGATAATTTTGATATGCAAACTTTTCGCATGCGTTTTGGCCGAGAAATGAAATCCGGTGAAATCTCTCTGTCACTCAAATTTAAAGAGGTGTTCAGAAAAATTGCTGAAGAAGAAGCGGGAGAGCATTTTTTGGTTCTAGAAGATGACGTGATATTCAAAGAAGATCCCGTTGTTTATATTACCAACTTACTCGATCGTTGTGAGCAGCAAAATATAGATTTTGACTGTATTTTTATGGGCGAAGCGGCAATAAGGGTTGGAGACAACCGTGATATTTTCATGAAAAAGGATCACCCGGCCACCAACGGCCTTTGCACGGTCCTATATAAGAAAGAAGCAGTCAGGCGTCTACATAAACATTTACAGGCAACGCGAAATACACAACCCATGGACTGGGAACTTAACGATCGCTTTAAGGCCCTGGACTTCACGGTTTACTGGGCTAAAGCCATTACTGCGCACGGCAGTGTTTTAGCAGTTCATGATAAAAGCCTAGCCGGCCTTAGATCCACCCTAAGGAATAACTATTAAAATGGAAAAAACAAAAATTTGGGTGGTTGCCAATTGGCACGAGATTTATGACCCCAGTGTCGGAATGAGGTGTTTTAGAAACTGGCCTAACAGCAACAGGTTTGAATTATCGAAGGATGATTATGAATATCTGATTGTGCTCGGGGGTTTCCGGGGCAACGATATGTCCTATTTTAAAGATAAGGAAAAAACTATTGGATTCCTATTAGAACCCGAATGGTCAACTAACTGGCAGCGCGATTTAGATAAATATTGCAAGTACATCGTGGCACAAGACGCTAGCATGTTTAGTGGAGAAAATATCATAGAGCATCCTTTGTTTATGCTTACCCAATCAACTGATTGGCATCATTTCTATATGTCTAGTAACTTTCCTAAATTTAATCGTATGAGCATTATATCTTCCAATTACGGACATAAGCTTAATTATGTGAAGCGCCATGCGCTGTTTAAGGGTCTCCTAAACACCGACCTAGACATACATTTTTACGGTCGCGACTGGGACTTAACTGACCCCCGATATAAGGGGAGCCCGTACAACAAGTCAGACGCTATTGTTGGCTATGAATATTCTATAGCTATTGAAAATTCCAGTTATCCCAATTATCTTACAGAGAAATTCTTTGATCTTACTGTCTGCAATACGGTGCCTCTCTATTATGGGTGTCCCAATGTAGCAGACATATACCCAGCACAGTCATTTATAGAATTAGACTTCTCCGGACCTATTGAAAAGACGGTTGAACAGGTAAAAGAAGTCTATGAGAAGGATGATTATGCAGCCCGTCTGCCCTCTGTGCTGGAAGCGAAAGAGCTTTATTACACCAAGTACAATATTTTTAACTTTTTACAACAGCTGCTAGACGAGAAAAAAATATAATGAAAGTTTGTTTGATGGAACAGAGTTGTGGGTTAGGGGATATTCTTCTCTCTATAAAAATTGGTGCTCATTTCGCGTCGCAAGGGTATAAAATCGTCTGGCCAGTAGAGCCCATCTATTCTAACCTAGCAAGCAACATATACACTGTCGCAGACATCGAGTTCCCGTGTGTAGAGGCAGATTACGAATTAAAAGAAGTCTATCAAAAGTTAGCGGCGAGCGACATTTCAAACGTAACTCAAGTCGATGACATTTTATATGTGCCGTTGCGCCGGGGGTGGCACTCTAATTATGGCCTTGAGATGAGAAAATCGGTTGGTTCCGACGAGGTGAATATGTTGGCTAAGTTTGGCATGTGCAACGTCGACTATAATAACTGGCAAAATTATTTCTTTATTAACAGAAATCTTAAGAAAGAAAACGAGCTATTAAAAATTTTGGATATTGAACCTACCGACAGGATTCACTTAGTTAATAGAGAGTTTGGAACTCCTCCTCGATGGCGCGAACTTTTGCAAAGACCCATTCCGACCCCTCCGGGCTTGAAGCGAATCGAAATGCGCGTGGTGGAGGGGTATGATCTCTTCGACTGGATATCTATTTTCGAACGCGCCGCCCAAATTGACACTGTAACGACGTCCAATTTTTACATCTTTGAAAAAATAAACCTCCAATGTATCCCTACCATTTATTCTAAAAACAATATGCATCGGTCTTTCGAAGATAATTGGGGGTGGATGCAAAAGCTAGCCGTTAAACAATATAGATATGTGAGTTAGGGAGGGGAAAGTATGAAGCACCTTACAAGTACAGAATTTTTAGCGGAAGCGCAAATTGAAGAAAAATACTTACCGAATTTGGTATACGAGGACGGGTTTATCTGGGGCGATACCTCAAATGGAGATAAATTACGCTTCTTGATGACTCTGGTAAGGAATAAATTCCATGATAAGTCGCTTTTAGAAATTGGGACATATCGGGGAACTACCACCTATAATCTGGTCACCAACCTAAGTACCGGTACGGTTCACACTGTGGATTGTGGGTATGAAGAATTGAAATCATTACTGGCAGCAGAACAACCAGAACACGCCAACAAGATAAAATACTCAGCCTATGAGGTCGGAGAGGTCTATAAGAAGCATATTGGGGACACCCCAGCAATAAAACAGATTACAGGAAACACAACAGATGACCAGATCGCCGCGCAGATAATTAACTCGGGTCCTTATGATCTAATCTATATAGACGCGGCCCATACGTACGAGGGCATTAAGAGCGACACGGAGCTGGTGCTTCAATGTTTGGGCCCGGGCACAGTAGTCATTTGGGACGACTACAACGGCTGGTGGACGGGCGTAAATCGCTATCTAGACGAACTCGACCAGACGCATGCCTTAACTTACATCACTGATAATAGGTACGTTATTTATACGCATCCGGGTGAGAAATAGTCGTGATTCTAGTAACTGGGGCAGCAGGGTTTATAGGGGGGTGTTTGGTCGACACTCTTTCTCCCCACGATGTATTACTTTGTGACGTTCGAGACGATTCCATGTTGAGTCCAGATGCGGCCTTAGGGGCCATTGGCGACGATGCAGTAACTTGTGTGTATCACCTCGGCGCCATCTCATCTACTACCGTCACCGACATCACTGCTATGACGGAGAATAATATTTTATTCCCAGCTCGCTTATTGCAAGTTGCCATGCATAAGGATATACCCTTTGTCTATGCCTCCTCGGCCTCAGTTTATGGAAGTGTTGAGGGTCCACATAAAGAATCTCAGCCAGCACGCCCGGTTAACTATTACGCGATTAGTAAAACTGCCTTTGACATGTTCGCGCAGGAGAAGATTAAAGATAATCCTGGAGCACGTATCGTAGGTCTGCGCTATTTTAATGTCTATGGACATAAAGAACACCGCAAGGATGATATGGCCAGCCCTGTTCACAAGTTTATCCATCAGGCCCGGACAACGGGCGAGATTAAGGTATTCACCGGGAGCGAAGCCTACCAGCGAGATTTTATACATGTTGAGGATGTGGTGGATATTACTTTGGCAGCCAGCAAGTTCGGCCCGGAAGCCTCCGGGATTTATAATGTGGGGACAGGGGTAGCCCGCTCATTTCGCGATGTAGCGGATATTATCGCCTCCAACTGTGGGGCCGAAGTAGTGGAAATTCCTTTTCCAGAGCACCTACAAGGAAAATACCAGAATCATACCCAAAGTGACAACAGCAATCTGGAGAATGCCGGGTATACTGCCCCTCGAATTACGCTAGAAGATGGTATCCAAAAGGTACTCACCGCAATATGACAGTCGTATTTGTTAATGGGTGTTTTGACGTCTTACATCGCGGTCACTTAGAATTGTTTGATTATGCACAAAGTCTTGGTGATCATTTAATAGTCGCCATTGATGCGGACGAGAAGGTGCACCGCGACAAAGGCGCCGGCCGCCCTGTAAATGATTTAAAGGATAGAAAGTATTTTCTTTCATGTTTGGAGAGTGTGGATGAGGTTTTAGATTTTTCATCCGCTCAGGAGCTTGAAGACTTAATAAAGAGCCTTACACCGGATATAATGGTGGTAGGTTCTGATTGGCGTGGGAAAACCATCGTGGGATCGCAATACGCCCAAGAAGTGAAATTTTTTGAGAGAATAGATGGATACTCAACTACAAAAATCATTCAATATTCTAGTCATCGGTGACGCGTGTATAGACAAGTATTCCTATGGTTTCTGTGAGCGCCTCAGCCCAGAAGCTCCGGTTCCGGTCTTGCGTCATTCGCATACCGAAGAGCGCGAGGGGATGTGCTTGAACGTGAGAAACAACCTCACGGCCTTCGGCGCAACTACGACCGTGAGGCACAATAAGTCTCTTTTGTCTAAAGAGAGATTTGTGGACCTTAAGACTAGACAACATATACTTCGTTTTGATATGGGCGAAGGGGGCATCACGGACTCTCCTTCACCAATGACTCTGGCGGCCATTAAAAAACTTAATATAAGCTCTTATAACGCAGTAGTTATCTCTGACTACAACAAGGGGTTTATCACACACGAAAATGGGGCAGTCATCGCAGAACTGTGTTCACTGGGAGAAGTCCCACTCTTTGTGGACTCAAAAAAGAAGGATCTGAGCTGCTTTTCTAAAGCCTACATTAAGATAAACCAGCAAGAGCACAATTTAGTTCAAAAATTGCCTCTTCAATACGAACTGGTGGTTACTCTGGGCGCTAAAGGTGCCCGATGGCAAGGACAAACATACGAGACGCATCCTTGTGAGGTTTTCGATGTTTCCGGCGCCGGCGATACTTTTTTGGCTGCCATGGTGGCTGAATTTTTAAAAACGAGATCGCTGCCCAAAGCAATTGCTTTTGCGAATAATTGTGCGAGTATTGCCGTGCAGAAGTTCGGAACTTACGTAATACAGAAGGAAGATATAGATGGAGATTAAATTTGTTCCCAAGGGCTGGGGGTTTGAAAAGTGGATTGTCAATAACGAAGAATATTGCGGAAAGCTCCTATATCTTGTTAAAGGTAAGTGTTGCTCTTGGCACTATCATAAACTAAAAGATGAGGTGTTCTATCTCCAATCAGGAAAGATATTGGTCAAATATTCCGATCGGGATGATTTGAATGCTGCGCAGGAGGTTGTCCTTACACCGGGAGATAATTTTCATGTGTACCGAGGATTGAGACACAGGATGATTGCTTTAGAAGACTCGGAAGTATTTGAGTTCTCAACCCAACACTTTGATAGCGACAGTCATAGAATAATTAAAGGAGATTAACAATGGGAAGATTAAACAATTTTAACTTAGATGAATTTAGGGAGGCCACCTGCTTTATAGAAACTGGCACTCAAAACGGCGTGGGGCTGGGGCATGCTCATGTAAATGGTGCCTTTTGGGAATTACACTCTGTTGAGATAAACGAGGGATATTATCGTGCCGCATGCGCTAAGACAGCACATGCGCCAAATATCCATCTCTGGCATGGCAGCTCTTTCGACAAGCTTCCGGAAATGATGAAAGAGGTGTCTGGCCACCGTTCTTGTCTGTTTTGGTTGGATGCCCACATCCCCGAAGATACAGCAGAATATCCCTTTAGGACCGAAGATGAGGAAATTGTCTTTCCTTTAGAAAAGGAATTAGAGCTTATTGTTAACACTCGCGATACGCGCAATGATTACTTTATAATAGATGATTTGAGGATTTATATAGAAGGGCCGTTCCAGTATCCTTTCAACTCTCACCCTGAAGCCGCGTCCTACAAGAAACAATATCCTAACTATTTTCCTCACAAGGATGGTATTTCTTTTGTTGAAAATTTATTAGGAGACACTCACGATATAGAAAAAATTTGGGATCATGAGGGTTACCTGATATTAAGACCTAAGAAACTAGACCTAGGACCACAGAGGTGAAAATTTCTATAGTAATACAGGGCGGCCTCTATGGAGAGTTTACTTTAAAAACGGCTTATGAGTATGCAAAAATCGATGATGTTAAGAAGGTTGTTATTTCTACCTGGACCACTGAGCCCATCACGGACGAGGATATTAAGAATGATAAAATATGCATAGTCAAGAGCCAGAAGCCACAAAATCCAGGACCCGGGAATATGAATCTGCAGATTATTTCTTCTAGAAATGGGATCGAAGAGTGTGACGAGGGTTTGATAATGAAAACTAGGTCGGACCAGCATCTTTATGCCGCGAGCCTTCAGAAGTGGATGACCTTTTTTGAGAGAGATACAGCCATCAATCCTCAGCGACGAAAAAAATACACAGATGGCACCCCCCAACAGAGTAAAATTTATTTAATAGGCAATAATAAAAACTTCCCTTTTCACCCTCAAGATCATTTTTTTTGGGGATACAAACCGGACTTACAACGACTGTTTTCGCTGCCTCTGTGGGACGATGCATCTTGGGACTGGCGCACAAGCGATCTAAAATTTTCTGAGCTGCTTCGATGTCCTATATATTTGGGCACACATTACTACCGGCAGTTTTATCCGGAAGTTCAAAAGTTCATGGATAGCCCAGAAAAGTATCTCCTCGATGGGGCCCCCAATTATCAAGAAGCCATGGACTACTACACCCCCATAAGAGACACCATCTTTGGAGTATTTCCCCGCATACAGTTAAGATGGGAAAAATATAATAGTGGATATTGGTATAGTTATGAAAAAGAGGGAGAATATTATGCCGATTGAGATCAAGAACACAGCGGTCTATAAGAATTATACCGGTTGGAACAAGAGCGTCGCCAAAGGCGCCTTCTCTCCCTCCGAGCAAAAAGTACAAGATTTCTTACAATCCTATTTTGGCGATAAAAATACCTCTGGCTTGATAGTCGATGTCGGTGCCAATGATGGTGTTACCGACTCCCACTCGCTTCCTTTTATCGAGAAAGGATGGGAAGGGGTGTTGATAGAGCCCCACCCAAAGATGTATAATTTTATTCGCCTTCTCTATGAAAATACGCCGGGCGTTCATGTTCTCAATAAGGCGGTTCATAACAAGGAGGAAGCATGCGTGACTCTGTATGGAGGCGCCCCCCATTCGATCGGTCATTCCACACTGCTCCCCCCGGACCGCCAATTTCAGGCAGATCAGGCCTACCTGGACCCCTTAATAACATATGAGGTGCCGGCGGCACCGCTTACTCATATGCTTCAGGAGTGCGGGATAGAAAGAGAGATTGATATTCTACACGTGGATGCTGAAGGGCTGGGCTTGGAAGTCCTTCGCTCTTTAGATTACTCTATTTATTCCCCCGCAGTTATTTCCGTTGACATTATGGGTCCGGACCACAAGGACGCAGAATGTGATCCCCTCATGGTCCCTCTCGCCGAATGGATGGAAAAAACTGGGTATGATCTTGTGATGACACATGCTCAGTCTGTATGGACGAGGAGATAAATAATGATAAAGTTAGTAGTTTTAGATATTGATGGGGTCATGACCGATGGAAGCAAGACTTATGGAATAGACGGATCGGTGGTGGCTAAGAGATATAATGATAAGGACTTTACTGCTATCAAGCGCCTCCGGGCCGGCGGCACCCCTGTGTGTTTTTTATCTGGAGACAATCGCATCAACGAAAAGATGGCCCAAAATCGCAATATTGATTTTTATTATGCGCGCGGGATTGATAAGGCTTCATTTGTACCTGTTTTTGCTGATAAATATGGAGCCACTGCCTCCGAAATGTTGTATATCGGAGACGATTTATTTGACATTAGCATGTTGCGCGTAGTGGGGCACCCTTATTGTACGGCCGACTCACCCAACGTTGTAAAAAAGGAGTGCGGGCCGATGGGTGTCGTCCCCCGTAAGGGGGGAGAAAACGTGGTCGCTGCACTCTATGATATTTTATTGGATAAAAACTTAGTAGAAGATGCTACAATGGAGGCAATCGAAGCCTTCGATAAAAAAGAGAGATTTTAGGAGAGAAATAAGTATGAAATATGACAAAAGTCTGTTAACCGACAAGCATGGGTGCTACGAGGGAATTCACAAAAACCTATATTCAGCAAATCCCCAAAAGCCCTTTCAGAAGGTCCACATGTCCGCGGAGGATGTAAAGATTATTAACCGTCGTTTTATGGGGGCGGGCATGTCTCAAAGCTATGCAGCCATCTATTGGTTTGAGTATTATTACGAAGCACATCGCTTTGATTATGTAGTTGAGATAGGGAGCCAAAAGGGCGCCCTGAGCACATATTTCGCCAATATGGCGGCCATCACCGAAGCTTTTTATTTTGACACTTTTGAATTATATCCGGAAACTAGTTGGTATCAAAGACAACATGAAGGGGTAGGTCACTGGTTTGCAAAGCTTTGCGACATCTCTCCCCACATTAACTTTCATTTCGGCGATATTTTCTCTGCCGACTCCCAACAGCACATTCAAGAGAATATGGAACAGTTGGATAAAACTTTCATCTTTTGTGACGGCGGAAACAAGATAAAGGAATTTGCCATGTTTGCCCCTCTGTTGAAGTCCGGTGATCGAATAGCAGTCCATGATTGGAATCTCGAAATTGCTTATCCTCACATTCGCGGAGTCTGCGAACAATACGGGCTAGTTCCCGACGAGCCCTATGCCACTTCGGCCATGACTTTGGAAACCACCATTATGCCATTTAGGAAGCAATGATTTCCACCCCATGCATGATGTAAGCTTATATGGGCACCTAACTTTCGACCGACTCTTTGTAAATGATAAAAAGGATGCTACCGTCGGGTCCATGGGCAATGTATGGAAACACCTGAACCGAATTAATCCTACTCTGGGGATTAATTTAGAGCCCACCTCTGTGGGAGAAGCCCTAATCATGATTGATACAAATAAGTGTGAGCGAGCATCGATTGCAAACTTAAATCTGCAACAACGAGCGCCCCTTGTGGAGCCATCACGCTGGAGTCATATTTTATATCTTAATGAACTCCCGGACACTTCTTTCATCTCGGAGATCACCACCGGAGTTATATCGGCCGATATTTGCCGGGGTAGGACACTAAGCGATCTAAGTATTTTAAAATATATAGATTTTCTATTCATCTCTGATGAAGATCTATTTATGGAAGTTTCCGATCTACAACAATATGTGAAGGGGACTATAATATTACATTATAAAAGCGGCAGTCTTTGCTATACTAAGGGTGCAGATAGAGTAAAAACAACCACACCAGTAATCGAAGATGTTAACGTGTTAGGGTGTGGCGATATGTTCGCTGCAGCATTCATTAATGCATACATGATGCATTCTAGTATAGAAAGCGCCGTCGCCTTTGCTCATGAAAGCGTTAGTCAACACTTGAGAGGTATAGAATGAAAAAATATAATTTGCTGATTCCCATGGCAGGCCGCGGCCAGAGATTTGTCGATGCCGGTTATAAGGTGCCCAAGCAGTTTATCCATGTTGGCGCCGTGCAGCTCCTGGATATTTCATTAAACTGTTTTGATCTAGAACAGTGTAATCTGATCTTTGTAGTCCGCGACGATCAAATAAGTAACTACAATGTTGATCAAATTTTGAGGTATAAGTACGGAGACGATATCACCATCGTAGTAACAGACGGGATGACAGAGGGTTCTACCTGCAGCTGTCTTTTGGCTCAGGACCACATTGATAACGATGCTCCTCTTTTTATTCATACGTTGGATATTGAATTTGGCCCCCGGGTTAACCCAGCCGAACTCGTAGAAACCGATAGCGATGGTATTTTATTAACATTTAAATCTAATTCTTCCAACTATAGTTACGTTGAACTAGGAGAGAACCAACAGGTAACCAAGACAGCCGAAAAGAAGGTGATCAGTGATAAAGCTTGTGTAGGAATTTACTACTTCAAGTCCGGCTCGGTGTTTTGCGCCAATGCCCGCGAAATGATATCGCGGAATTTAAGAACCAACAATGAGTTTTATATTACTCCGCTCTACAACCTATTGGTAGAGAAGGACCTTAAGGTGACAACCAAAGAGGTCTCCAAAATGCATATTTTCGGTACCCCCAAGGAGTTCGAGTTCTATAAGAACAATGTCGTCAAGCGATTCGGAACAAAACCAGTTGCGCTGTGCTCAGATCATTCTGGGTTCGAGGCCAAAGAGAAGTTCAAGAAAACGCTGCAACAGCAGGGAATCGACTTTATCGACTTCGGCACCCACGTAAAACAAGATTCTGACTATAAATATTTTATCGAACAAGCCGTAGGATCCAAAAATGATGGTACGTGCGACTTTATTTTAGGCTTTTGCCGCACGGGCCAAGGAGTTAATATGTGCGCCAACAAGTTCGAGGGCGTGAGATCAGCATTAATCTACGATGAGATGTCAGCAGAGATGGCAATTCGTCATAACTGTGCCAACTTTTTTGCTCTCCCTGGTCGCCACTGTGAGTCAGATGAATATGTGCACCGTATCGTACAGCTGCTCAAGGACCACACCTTTGATGGTGGTCGCCACCAGATGAGAATTCAGGAGTTAGAATAATGAAAACTTATAATATAAACGATATGGTAAAGGGGTGGTTCATTGGAGACTTTGAACCTTCAGTGTTCAAGAATCCTTTTTTCGAAGTCGCCCATCATCAACATGAAGCCGGTTATGTCACCCCCCGCCATACTCACAAAATAGCCCAGGAGCTTACCTATATTGTGCGCGGGGCTCTGCTGGTGGACGGTCAACGACTTTCCGCCGGTGACATGTTTGTTTATGAGCCCAACGATGTGGCCAACGTAAGCGTTTTGGAAGATATTGATGTAATAGTGGTAAAGTGGCCGTCGGTCCCATCCGATAAGTATATGGTGGAAGATGATACACATAGCACATAGAGGTAATTTGGAGGGCCCTAACCCTGGCAAAGAGAATCACCCAGACTATGTGACAGAGGCCATGACGAAGGGCTATAACGTGGAGGTGGACGTATGGTACGAAAACGATACGTGGCACCTCGGCCATGACCGCCCTACCTATGAAATAAAAAAAGACTTTTTTTACAATAATCTATTATGGTGTCATGCAAAAAATTTAGAGGCCCTTCATCAATTAGCCGTTTTAGGGGTGCACTACTTTTGGCACGAAAGCGACGCAGTGTCAGTTACCTCGCGTGGCTATTTTTGGACCTACCCAGGCAACGAACTTACGACCAAGTCTATTGCCGTTATGCCAGAGGTAGCTAGTTCCCCCACCATGCGCCTTTGTGCTGGCATATGCTCAGATTATATCGCGCTTTATGCGCGAGGAGAGATTGAATACAAATGAAAAAGATTAAAATAGCCCTTTGCTACTCCGGCGCGGTCCGGGGCCTCATCAACAATTTACCTCAGGTAAGAAAAGTTTTATTTAGCGACCCCGAAGTTGAGTACGATGTAGATTATTATCTGTATGCCGACCCTAAGGGTGCATCCATTCGCGCTGAAGATATACAGCTTGGAGACCAAGAGCCCCAAGGACTAAAGGTGCAGCAAGAATTAGATTATTTTAAGTGCCTGTTCGAAGATGAGACGGGGGAGGATCACAATCAGCGTATGACTGAATTTGGGACGCGAATTAGGAATTATCATATGCCCTATAAGGAGCAAGTGTTGCAGTGGTACGCTGTTAAGCGAGTTTTTGATTTCGTTTTCGACCAAGAAGAAACATATGATGTATATGTTAGATTACGTTGTGATATATTTCCGGCCGGCCGCCTAAAGTTTGATTGGAATCAATTTGATCAAAATACGGTGTATGTCCCTTTCAACTGTCCTTTCGGCGGGATCAACGATAGATTCGCTTTTGGGAGCGCATCGACCATGAGAAAATATGCTAATTTTTATGGGACCGATATTTATTATGACGGAGATGACGTTGGCCCAGAGGTTAAGGCACGCGCCCAGGCCTGGTATGGCCGCAATTACGCTCATATCCCTACGGACAATTATGGCGGCGGCTCAAACAACTCGGAATATCGCATGCTTAATCACTTATTGAGCGAGGGGCTTAACATTGAGCTTCTCCAAGGCCCTCCCGATGGTACAATTATCTGCTCCCCCCGTAACGCAGCCGGCATCATCCGTTACCCGGGCCCAGATTTAGAGGAGATGCTTCTGCGCCATGAAGATGCGACTCTGGATGAACTAAAATATGACAGGAAGTGGTGGTAATGAACAATAAGCTTTCGGAATCTATATCCAATTGGCTTCTCGACTACTTGGATGCATCTGGTCTTTCCACTTTTATAGTGGGGATCTCCGGAGGTGTCGACTCAGCAGTTGTCTCAACTTTATGTGCCAACACGGGCCGCCCAGTAATCGTTCTAAACATTCCTATCCATTCGAAAGATAACAATACGGACCTCTCCCAAGCGCATTGCGACTGGCTTGTAGAGAACTATAAAAACGTAAGAGCAGAAACTGTAGATCTTACACCTGCTTACGATGCGTATGCCTCAACTGTTCTGTCTCATATAAACAAGAATGATTTAGCATTCGCCAATTCCAAATCGCGGTTGCGTATGGTTCTACTATATCAGTATGCCACCACGTTTCATGGCCTGGTGGTGGGGACCGGCAATAAAGTTGAAGATTTTGGAGTTGGGTTTTATACTAAATATGGTGATGGAGGAGTCGATCTAAGCCCGATCGCCGATCTGACTAAAACCGATGTCCGCGCGCTAGCCGAGATTCTGAGAGTATCACAGGATATTTTAGATGCCCCTCCGACGGATGGGCTGTGGGAAGATAGTCGTACCGACGAGGCGCAAATCGGTGCCTCTTATGAAGAATTAGAATGGGCTATGGCCTATATAGACAACGGCCTCGACGATGCTCTTACCGGCCGACAGGGCGAAGTATTAGATATTTTTCTGGGTTTTCGCAAGAATAATTCCCACAAGATGCGTCCTATTCCCGTCTATCAATTAAAGGGTCCACAAAATGTTGATTGAAAAGATTCAAAAATACTGGGACGATCGTCCGTGTAATATTCGTCATTCCGACAAAGATATTGATGCGGCTGAATATTCTGCCGAAGTAGAAAAACGCAAATACTTTGTAGAACCTCATATTCCTTCTTTTGCTGACTTTCCTAGGTGGCGAGATAAAGATGTTTTGGAAATAGGGTGTGGTATTGGAACTGATAGTATTAATTTTCACCGCGCCGGGTCAAATCTGACCATGATTGAATTGTCTCAAAAAAGTCTGGACGTATGCTTGAGACGCTTTGCGGCTCTGGACCTAGAGGCACCGGCAAGTTATTTAGAGAATGCAGAAGATATGGATGATTTCCTGCCGGATGATGCAAAATATGATTTAATTTATTCATTCGGCGTAATTCATCACACGGAATCACCAGAAAAGATAATTGCTGCAGCCAAAAAACGTTTAAAAAAAGATGGTGAATTACGCATAATGTTATATTCTAAATATAGTTTTAAGTTGTTTGATTTTATGCACCAGGAAAATGTTTGGGATCTGGGCCGTACGGACGAGATTATTCAGTACTATGCTGAGGCACAACTAAATTGTCCAAGAGCACTAACTTATACTTTTGGTGAAATTAGAAAATTACTTAAAGATTTTGATATCATAGAAATGAAGAAGGATCACCTTTTTAAATATTCAATTCCCGAGTATATTAAAGGAGAATATGTAGTGGCAGACGCTTTTAAAAATATGGAGGATGCCGATTTTAAGGAAATGTGCGAAGAAGTGGGATGGCATACTTTGGTAAGGGCATCGTTAAAAAAATGAAAAATATTTCTGTTGTCGGCATTGGCAAGCTGGGCCTCGCATTCAGTTTAACCTTAGAAAAGGGGGGATACTCAGTGTGTGGGGTGGACATTGATAAAGAATATGTTCAGGCGCTTAATGATAAGACCTTTATTTCCGAGGAGCCAGGTGTAACAGAATATTTGACGCAGGCTACCAATTTTGAGGCCACCACAAACCTGCAAGAAGCGGTGCTTCAATCGGATCTCTTATTTGTTATTGTTGCCACCCCGTCTCTACCCAACGGAAGGTACGATCACTCCCAGGTCGATAATTTAATAACGGCCCTTGAGGCTCTACCCCGCCATGGCCAACACAAGCACTTTATTGTGTGCTGCACTACAATGCCCGGCTATTGTGAGGCTATCACTCCCCGCCTAAAAAACCTTAACTACACGGTGAGCTACAATCCAGAATTCATAGCGCAGGGAACAATCTTGAAAAATCAGGAGCAGCCCGATATGGTACTTATTGGTGAGGGCTCTGAGGCTGCCGGCGATATGTTGCAAGCAATATATGAAACCCATACTATTAATGCCCCTCGAATTTGTCGCATGACACCGACCGAAGCCGAACTAACAAAGCTCTCTCTCAATTGTTTTTTGACGACTAAGATTGCATATGCAAACATGATTGGCGACATAGCACTCCGCAGCAGCTGCGACCCGGCTACTATATTAAATGCCATTGGCAGCGATAGCCGTATCGGAAATAAATACTTAGGATACGGCTTTGGTTATGGCGGCCCCTGTTTTCCAAGAGATAACCGGGCCCTAGCCCTTTATGCCGACGACTGTGGAGTGGAAGCATTAATCAGCAAAGCATCAGATGAGAGCAATGCCCTTCACCTGGAATACCAGGTCGAAGAGTACATGAAAGAGAATACACCTAACGTACCCGTCCAGTTTGACTACGTGACCTATAAACGGGCCTCTACTCTTTTGGTAGAGTCTCAACAGCTAGAATTTGCTAAAAAATTGGCAGAAAAGGGGTATAATATTATTATTAAAGAAAGAAGAACAGTTATAGACGAACTTAAGAGTCTATATGGAAACCTGTTTACTTACGTGGAGACAACATGAAAAGAATATTAGTTTGTGGAGCCGGCGGATTTATCGGTGGCGCAATGGTTAAGAGGCTAAAGGAGGAAGGACATTGGGTCCGCGGAGTGGACCTTAAGTATCATGAGTTTTTCGATGTCACGCAAGTGGCAGATGAGTTCGTACAGGGCGATCTACGGGATCCTGCTCTATGTGACCAAGTGGTTACCGATGACCTGGACGAAATCTATCAGTTTGCTGCCGATATGGGCGGCGCCGGATTTGTTTTTACTGGGGAGAATGACGCTGATATCATGCATAATTCTGCGATGATCAATCTTAATATTGCCGAACAGTGTGTTCGCAAAGATGTGACTCGCATTTTCTATTCATCGTCAGCCTGTATGTATCCTGAACACAATCAGATGGACCCAGACAATCCCAATTGCACCGAAGACTCTGCATACCCCGCACAGCCCGACTCAGAGTACGGATGGGAGAAACTTTTCAGTGAGCGACTTTGGTTCGCTTTTGCTCGCAACTACGGTCTCACAGTTCGGGTTGCCCGATATCATAATATCTTTGGTCCTGAGGGCACGTGGGACGGCGGCCGAGAAAAAGCCCCAGCAGCGTTCTGTAGAAAGGTCGCTGTGGCCTCTGAGAGCGCCGAGATTGAAGTTTGGGGCGATGGCGCACAAACTAGGTCGTTCCTCTACATAGACGAGTGTATAGAGGCTACTAGACGCCTTATGGACCATCCCACTTTCGAGGGCCCTGTAAACATCGGCTCTGAAGAAATGATCGCAATCAATAAATTTGCTGAGATGGCAATTGACATTTCCGGAAAGAGTCTTACAATTGATAACATCGATGGTCAAAGATTCAAAGACAAGTATGGATTTCCTACGCCTGTGGGTGTCCGCGGTCGTAATTCCGACAACGCTCTGATTCGTGAGATGCTGGATTGGGATTACGAACAGCCATTGCGCCTAGGGATGGAAAAGACCTACAGCTGGATCGCAGATCAGGTAGAAAAACAGGGAGAATAGAATGACTAGCGCATTAGTAACTGGCGGCTGCGGCTTTGTGGGCAGCAACCTTGTGGACAAATTATTGGACCTCGGATACACAGTTACCGTGATAGACGACCTATCGTCTGGCAAAAAAGAGTATTGTCGAGAAGAGGTTACCTATTACTTTGACGATTTTAGGAAGGTGTTGACACAGGGCGCCCTAGAACCGAGCATCGATGTGATATTTCATATTGCCGCAGAAGCGCGAATTCAGCCCAGCTTTGAAGACCCTCTTTATACTTGTTTAAACAATAGTTATGGCACCGCTGTAGTGTGTGAATATGCCCGCCAGCATGACTGTAAGGTTGTTTACGCGGGGTCTAGTTCTTTTTATGGCGGCGTTTATCTTAACCCTTATGCATTTGCTAAGTGGCAAGGGGAAGAGGTTTGCAAGATGTACTCTGAAGTTTACGGAGTGAAGACAGGCGTCGCGCGATTCTTCAATGTTTATGGGCCTCGTAATCCTTTGATAGGACAATATACGCCTGTAGTTGCTATTTTTGAGGAACAAAGTAAGCACCCCGGGCCTCTAACTATTGTAGGAGATGGGGAACAACGCCGAGACTTTACCCATGTTTATGACATCTGCGGAGGCCTCATAGCCATTTCTCAGGGCACCTGGAGCGGTGATATCTTTAACCTAGGGACAGGAACCAATCATTCGATTAATGAATTAGCGGATATGTTCGGAGGAGAAAAGAAATATATTGCGCAACGGCCCGGTGAAGCCCGCATTACACTCGCGGATATATCAAAGACTACAGAGTTGACAGGGTGGGAGCCGTGTCATAATTTACACGATTATGTGGAAGGAATAAAAAATGAAGTTAACTAACCAAGCAATTGGAGCTGTGATGATGGCTCTTCAAAAATCATTGATGGAACAGAGTGATATCGTTCCCATGCTTAAAGAAATGAACTTTCAAGTAGATACTGAAGATTCTTCGCAATCTACCTTGACAGTTACTAATCCACCGGTGGTTTCTTTAGAAGGAGTTACGCCGGAATTTACTATTGAAGAAGAGGAGGGAGATACAAATGCCTAGAACAACAAAAGCAGCGAGGACGACAGGTCCTACATACCTTACGCGCTCGGACGCAAAAGAAATGGTTGAATCCATTGTCCGCGAAGCAAGTCGCGAACTAGCAAGAGATATGGAAAAGCATCTTACGAGCATCCATAATCGATTGGTAGAAATAGAGCGCTCCTCGCGCTAATTCATGCCGCGGTATATGTATCGGTGCGCCGACTGCAGTGAGCAATTCTGCGTCCAGCATTTGTCTAACGAGTCGGCCACCGAATGCGCTCAATGCAAATCGAAGCGTATAAAAAAAATCTTAACCTCTTTTAGTACACCCGCTGCCGCGGCACCCAAATTTAGAGTGGGGCAGCGTACAGAAGAATTTATTAAGGAGGCACGCAATGATTTGCAACAGCAAAAGAGTGAGTTGGATAAAAAACGATGAGTAATGTTTTCATAATTTTAGTTATTTCGTTAATGCTTAACGCAGGCCTTTTGTGGTATGGATCAGCTCTTATTAAAAAGCTGTTCTATGTGTCAGAGAATATAGCCGACCTGTACTTACTGTTGAGGTCATTTCAGTTATTTCTTAAAACCATGTACGGCATGGATTCATATCACGGCGAACCGATGATACAGGAACTTATAGTGAGAGTGCGGGAAGTATCTGATGAAGTAGAAAACTTTAGAGAGGTTTTCTCAATAGCACTCGACGAAGAATTGGAGGAAGAACTAGATGCAGCCGAAGAAGAAGCGCAGAGCCCGGAAGAAGAACCATTATTTCACATCGGTACATGAAGAGGCGATAATAAAATATGCTAACACTGAGGACAGAGAATTACGGTCCAAGCTTTATATAGAATATATCCAGCCAGCATTTGACCAGATGGTGGATAAGATTATTTACACTTATCGATTCACCACGCTGCCTAATATTGATTATCTTAAAGATGACTGCAAAGTCTGGCTGACGACAATTTTAAATAAGTATGATCCCAGCAAAGGATCAAAAGCCTTTTCGTATTTCTCGGTAGTCACAAAGAACTGGTTTATTCATAAAGTAAAGAGAACCCAAAAGAGAAATAGAACAGAAGTCTTCATGGAAGACATGCTGAATCAGCTTGAGGAAGACCTGGTCTCGGGAGAACCTACATATTTTGAAAAAAGATCCGAGATGGAGTTCTGGGGCTCTCTCAATCACGAGATAGACACCTGGAATTCGTTTATGTTAAAGGAAAACGAGAAAAAAGTCTTGATGGCCGTTAGAATTTTGCTCGACTCTGCGGATACAATTGAAATTTTTAATAAAAAAGCTATTTATTTATACCTACGAGAAATTACCGGCTTGAATACCAAACAGGTCGTCAATAACTTGAACAAGCTAAGGAAGCGATATAGGGTGTTTAAAGACAAATGGGAAAACGGACAAATCTAACGTTAAATGATTATCTAGAAGAAACGACTACAAATATCCGCGAAGACCGCGCGATGGCCAAGTCGCTTCTTATGGATGCCATCAATGACATGAAAGTTTCCGACGCATCTCGCAAGGAGCTAGGGCCCATTGCAGCCAAATACGTAGAAAACCTTCAGCGCTCCAATGAGCAGATGGTTAAATTGGCTGCACTCCTCCAAAAACAAAAGCATACCCAGATAGGACTTTCGGCCGATGACAAGGATCAACTCTTTGATCTCTTAAACGACCACAAGGACGAGGAGTAAATGGCACTCACAGTCAAGGACATAGGGGAAATCTACGGCTCCCTCAACGAGATCTCGGCAAATCCAGGCCCCTCTGCGGATCGTCGAGCCACTACTACCACCGAAGCGCTCTCTCGTGCTCTGGCAGACATATATACACCCGACGCGCTAGCGGATAAAACAACATTTTTGGGAATCGTACTTATAAGTTATCCTACCAAATTGCCCAGACAGGGCTCAAAGCAGGAACTTCTCCACACACCAACCCCTATTGAGGGGAAGGATGGGGAGCCCGGACACCGACTCTATCCTTATTACGACGTCTATAAAGTTTACATTCCAGAGCTGGAACCAATTCCTTTAAATTGGGATGATCCAAATCCTTCGGACAACCAAATGACGTTGCAACAGAGGGTTATGACTTTTGACGATATTATCCCCAGCAATGAGATTTTGCGCGATCTCCCGGGCCCTATTCCCGCCGGAACAATTGTTGCGGTCCAGTATGAAGACTTGTCTCAATTAAAAAACCCGCGTATTGTTGGAGTTAATGGGGGCGGCCCCGCATTTGACATAGACCTTCAAGCCGGAGCGACAGGTCTTAAGCACGCCTGGCAACGCGGTGGCATTGAAACTAGCTTGTCGGGATTTCCTTGGTCCGATAAAAAGCTTCAAAAGACCGCCATATGGAAGTCTACCAAGGCCAAATATGCGGCCTGGAACGGCACAATTCTCAGGAATGGGGAAATACAGGACGTTCCTGGATTGCTGAAGGAGCATCGAAAGAATGATAAGGTTCACTGTCAACTGCTAGCACCAGCCTACGAGGACTGGCAACTCTTAACGTCGGCGTATAAAAACAAGTTTGGAGAAGAGCTACATGGAAGCGGTTATAGGACATGGGCGGGCCAGGTTGCCGTACGAATGGAACGAGTTAAAGGTGATCAGGCCTGTGCGGGCCATGGCAAATGCCGTGATCTGGATGGCACAGGCTCGGGAGTGTGCGACAAAAACTGTAACAATATTGGATACGCAGCGGTCCCGGGCACTTCTAATCATGGCTGGGCAGCAGCAGTTGATATCTACCCTGGCTGGGCGTTTCCATGTAGGTCAGCCCCGGGCGGCAGAGACCAGGCTGGCTGTGATAAGGCGGGCGGTGTAGCGCTTATGGGCTCAGCAGCCTTCGAAAAGTGGAAGTGGTTGAACAAGTTTGGCAAGAAATTCAATTTTGTTTTTAATGTCGATGGGGAACATTGGCATCTTGGTTGGATCGCGATCAGTGAAGTCGCACCAGCAATCGTGGTCAATCAGAACGCCTGGGACCCCACCGGAATCGACGAAGAACTCGAGTTCGGCCCTGGACCTGACGCAGCCCTCCTTGCCCGCGCCGGGGAGACCCCCGAGGAGGCTGAAGCAAATCGGGCAGCGGAAAATGAAGCCGCACGAAAGGCTAAGGAAGCCGAAGCCAAGGCCGCGGAAAAGGCCGCGGCAGACAAAGAGAATGAAGAATTCCAGGCCGAGTTCCGCGCGATGCAGGAGGAAAAGCGCCTTGATGCCAAGGCCTTGTGCCAGGAATCGGCATTTCTTAATGAAGATGGCACCTCACCGGACGACCTTGCATACCAGATAAACGACTGCAGAACAGTCCGCTACGCTAGGTGCAAAGACTTCACTCCACACCAAGGCGGCCCCACTGGCCCGACGATAGATGGCAGGATTATAGATTGTACTGAGTTCGGGAGGAGTACATAAAATGGCCGATGGCGTAGACTTATCCAAGAAAAGATCCGTATCGGCTTTAAATCCCGACACTCTTCCCCCTTCAGAACTTGCCCGCTTTAGACTCCTCGGTCAAGACTTGCTTAGGCAGTCTAACTTTTTTGGCCTCTTTGGCCGCGGCCGCCGCCATTTTGATACGCCCAGGTTTTTATCCACAGGCGCCGAACGGGTGGTGTCCAATGGAAATGCTGAGATTGTATTGGGCCTGGACAGACCGGGTAATAAATTCTCAGGCTTTGGGGGAAAGGGCAACACTCATTGCGCCGCGATTGATATAGTCGCCGGCCGAATGGGAACCTATGCGACTTCAAAAACATCCACAGGTCAAGATGTCCTGGTGAATCCTAACTTTACAATTGACGCTGCGCGCGTTTATATCAGTCAAAAATCGAATGTAGATGGTAATTTTTCCCTCGCTGCCGGCAAAGTAGGAAACACTTCCGAAGAAGATCCCCGCTCGACCGTCGCACTTAAGGCTGACACAGTGCGATTAATTGGACGAGAGAATATCAAACTTATCACACGCACAGATATGAGAAACTCTCAGGGAGGGGAAACTGATAATACCTACAAAGCCCAATATGGTATTGATCTGATAGCGATGAATGACGACAGTGATATGCAGCCCCTGGTTAAGGGGGACAATCTAGTGGAATGCTTGAATGCAATTGTAGATGCTGTGGTCAGCTTAAGAACTATTGTAGAAAATCAAACAACTTACACGCGAGATATAATTTCGGCGCTGATGATGCACACACACCCCTCCCCCTTTTATGGAATAGACAGTGCCCCTGATTTTAAAGCAGTACTACCGAAGAGCGCTAAATTTATCATCGAGAGTGTGCTCAATGTAGAAGTTCCCATGATGCTGCAGCACATGATGGAAACGAATGGCATAGTTAATGATTATTTATCAAACGAAGGGGGAATGGTGTCACCGCAATACGTCTGCAGCAAGTACAATAGCACCAACTAATTATGAGCCCTCCACTACCACCACCTCCGCTGCCCGGCTTTGCCGGAATCATACAGCAAAATGATCTGAAGAGCAAGCAACCTCGCTTGCCATGGCGTACCAAAAACGGGTTGTATCAGGTTATAATATACACTGAGAAAGCGGGGATTAAAACCCCCGGCGATGTAATGGGTGATGCTGCCCTAATAAAAGCCGGTCTTGATAGTTACATGGAGCACTATTTTCCCGAATTTTATCCTTTTATAGCCAACAATAACGCCGTACAGATAGCAGACCATGAAGTTCAATACTATAATCTTAGAGGTGAGATAGAATCGTCCATGTCCGCGGCCACGGTTGAAACAACCAATATGGGATTCATGGGAACCCCTTTTACGTCGGCTACCAAAATCGTGTTCCAGACATTGTTCAACTTCGCCACGCGCCGAGAAGAAATGGTGGCCGCTTCCTCGTTGCCGCCCTTTGAGTTGGCTCTGGAGACCTTTAATATCACTCAAGACTATGGCGAAGCAGCTAAGTCTGTCAACTTCGACATGACCACAACCCCTGACCTAGTGGAGAGGCTATCGGGGCAGCTTAATTCCTTTGGCGATTTTATGCGTCAAATGGCCAATGATTTGGAATATAATCTTAATTTTGGTTTTCTCGCACGTGAAGTCCGCGAAATCGTTAATGCCTTAATGACGATTATATATGATACCATTGACCCGGAGGGCTCACGCCCCGTAATGGAGGCGACAGATTATATTTCGGTGTACTTTGATGATCAGAATCACATTGTAAGAATTGAATACTTTTTTGTAACCATCACCGAGGGGAATACCGAGACTTCGAAGGTAGGGTATATCACCAACATCAAGAACAATCTTTTGTTGCAAAACCCACTAAGTCGTAATATTTTGGCTAACTACGAAGAAATTCTGCGCGATATCGACAAAAACAAGGGTCTAGATCAACAAACCAATATAATAGATTTTCTCCAACAATATGCCGTGGCAGCCGAAAGCGGAAATCCTGGAAAGTTCGGCGCATTTGGAAACCCCTTTGGCCCCGATAGTCCAGTCCAGCCTCCTTTTAATAATATATTTGCCACATCTCCGATGGCCGGCGCCGGCGCAGGTTCCCGTGCAGTTGAACCAGATAGGATGCTTAATGCTCGGGACTTCGACGATCTGACCAAAAAGATAAAATCATTTATTAGTTATGAGGAAATTGCCAAGATTGATGAGGCTGCCAAAGATCCAGAGCTGCGCAGCCGTATGGTCCAAAAAGAGAAGGCCAAAAAAATCAACGCGGCGGTACAGGTTACTAAGATAATTGATAAAATAGCCACTTTTAATTTTCCTCTGGCCGGCCCCAATAAGAGTAAAGAGGCTCGTATTATCAACCAGGTGTTATCCCAGTTTGGAATTCAACAACTTGCCCGAGAAGCCCTGATCTGCTTGACCTTTGGCATTGGGGCGGCCACTCAGCGCATTACGGGTGCTGTCCGTGATTCTCTCACTAGCACTGACTTATATAACCGGCCCCGTAATCCGTCGGACGAACTTAACCTAGAACGACCCAAATTGGGAGATTTTAAAGCATATTTTTCAATTACAGGAGATCCTCCACTCGGAAAGCAAATTTTAAATATTATTCTAAATGCTTTGGCGAATGCGGGCTTTGAGATTATCAAAGCCTTGGCCGATCTCATTAAACTAAATTGTAACGATGTCATCAGAGCCATGGTCGGCGCAGTGGATTGCGGAGAGGAATTGCGCGCGCTCAATGATCAAGCCCAAATACCAGATCTTGGAGACATATTATATAACATAGCCGCTGGTTACGGCTTTACCGGCATGCCACAAGCCTATGATTACCTCAGTGACGTTTCAAAAGTTTTGGATGTAGTAGAACTGTGTCGCTTGCTCAATGCGCCGGATGAAGTCGAGGTGGCCACATTAAACAAGGTTATTGCATTTAACCGACAATATCATGTTACCGCTATCCAAACTAACCTGGTAACGGGAACCGAAGTGATATCATTTTTCGAGAGAGTCTCGGAGTACGTCGACACGGTGACCCTTTGTAACCGCGCGGTCAATAATCTGCTCGATGAGGTTAGAAAGTCTTGCAATGTTTGTTTGGACGAGGACTTTTATGACGGCCTAGAAAAAACTGCTGCCATTCAAGAGCTTACCAATCTTATAGAGCACGGCCCAATTATTGAGATTCCACCATTTGACTTTATGTGCCCGGACTCGGAGTTCTTCATTAACAATCCAGTTTACTCGGTAACTCTTCCCAATGCGTTCAACGCGCTGGTAGACTCGATCCAATTGTATTTTGGCGGTTCTTTGGAAAGCGCGCGAGCCTCTCTACTCATGGAAGGGGTGACAAACGAGCCAAACCCCCAACAGGACGCCATCGACGAGTGCGGCCTTACTGAAGACCCTGTTGAAATCGACACCGCGGTCCTTAATATAATCAAGGATATTTTCAGTAAACTAGCCGAAGGAATTCAATTTATCGCCGATAATGCCAATTCACCTGTTTGCGCCGACCTCGACCTCTCCAAATTCCCAGACTTAGATAGCCTAATGATAGCATTAGAGGCAATCACCGCTGGTCTTGAGGCCTCGCCTGACGCAATCCAGGGAGTGGTAGACAACATCAATGCCGCGCAGTCCTCTATTACTGAGGGAAGTGCTGCCCCCGTCGCTCGTGTCGAACCGGTATTTCCTATTTTGTACAAACAAGCGTTCGCCAATGCTATAGGTTATTTGAACTTCAGCGCGCCTACTGATCTTACCGGCGCCACCACTAAATCCACCGGCGGAATTCAAAGTGGCAGCATCATCAAGTCAGCAACGTCTTTTGAAATAGGCGCCCTCAACGCGGAGATGTATGAGGCCATGTCAATCAGCTATGACTTTAATAAGTCGAATGTAAATGTACACCAAACAGATGATATGATCATTACTTGGCCCCCCTATTCCACAGACGAGGCCCCCTATGTGGGCTTGAGTTATAATATTCCTTTTGATGTATATTCCTCCTCTCCGACCGCTCTCCCACTAAACGGGTCCTTTACTGAGACAGTCAATCCCGCGGCCTTGCCAATGAATGAGATATATAAAACAAAACTTATAAACCCCCATGTTTACCGATTTATCGACGCCTATGGTCTTGGTGCCTTGGAAAATTCCGATTGGCTGCAAGTCGCAGCCCAGGAGTTTCCGCTGGTTCAGGCAGCATCGGCACGCAGGGTATTTGATTATTGTTTGCGAAAGGGTGCTTTTTCAGTTGCTCGTGTCCAGAATCTTAATCTCTTTAAGAACAATGCCAATTGTTCACCGGCGGATATAGGTGATCTTCTCGATGCCGATGGAATCATTGATCAAATGAAGAAGAACTTTTTAGATGACATGTGTTCCACCAATGCGGGTGTAAACATCAGCGAAGGCGTTCGTCGCACTCTAGAATTCGGAATAATAAATCTGCTTATTCAGGCGGTTTTGATACAATTTATCATCAAGAATATTACTGTCTTCTCAGCGTTCAAAATGTCAGATATCTTTTCCATCAAATACCCCCTCCGGGATTACATCATTGCTCAGGTGGCCACAGAGGTCCGGCGCCACGCGACAGCAGGCACCGGAATGGGCCAGCTCCTTAGAAGCGCTATGATAGGATATTTTGAGAGCCGAAGTACGCGACAGTCTACCCAGAATGTGGGTGGTATTACTCACTCCTATGCTCCCACCGAACTGGTCACAGGCTTCACGGCACCGCAGTTTTCTTATATCGGAAACATGCAGCAGATGATTAGCTTTCTGGTTAACGAGAGAATTGGTTATACGTGGGGGCAAGAAATTGCTAGCGACTATGAAACTGGCACTCCAATCACAGAGACTCGATCAACCATGACTGCTATTGGCAACATTATGGACTCTGGTCCCAATAAAAAGCCTTACAGCAGAGTGTTTCTGGAGAATGCGGTAGGCGTCTATAACGGATTTAAACAAATGTGGACAGATAAGACCTCCGGAGGTCAGACTACCCAGGGTGATTACGCTTGGGGCCCCACCGCCGATAAGGGCGACTTTTCGGAAATCAACGGAAATATGGGAATTTTAAAAGAAGTTGTTGTTGATGCAGCCGCCTTAAGTTCGGCCTACCAAAACCTGTTCGCCGCCACGACCGGTACCGTGACTATGAGCGCGGAGATGTTTTCACAAGTGTTTTCAGACATGGTTGCCCCCTCCGATATTAGTGTTCAATATACCCTTTATTTGTTTGATCGCGGGACGGGTATTTATGTAGACCAGGTGTGGAATTGGGAAACCCTTCCCGAAAGCAACGTCGGCATGATGCAGAATGCTGCGTATCTGGCCTCGAACCCCGCGCTTCGCCTCCCGAAGGCCCTTGTAACCATTCCCGTTGCGTCGACGGTCGATACTCCGACCGGTGGACCATGGGCCTCAGTCCCCCCCGCCATCACAGGCTTCCTGGGCAATATATCGTCAGCCACTGGTAATCTTATAATGGGCATAACAACTACAGACTATCAGACTCTTGGCGCAAACTCTGAACTGCAACTGTTCTTAGATCAGTGTGCGAGCCAAAACACCGCAATTATGGCGCCTCTCTTATACAACTTATACTTAAGCGATAAATATTTTACCACTACGGTAGGAAGCTTTGATACAACTATCATCGCCATCTTAAATCTTTTGAAGGCTACTGACGACAGTCGCCGACCACCCACAGCATCTGATAGATCGGCAGCCCAAGACTTCAACAATAGTATGGCAGATTCAGATAATAATCTAGAATCCCTCGCCCGGGAGATATTCTTAAAATTCTTGAAAGAAACTCCTCTACAAATTTTGAAGGGTCTTGTCGAACTCATCGACCCTCATGTGGCAATTTCTAAATTTATTAGAGATGTGACAGCCGAGGGCTTCGGCATGGCTGCTAAGGGTATCACAACCGTGATTGATGCGATGCCCGACGAGCCCCCTAACCCCCTTAAAGAAAATGGCGCGACCGGGGAAGACATCTTGGCATTGGCGTTCTGCGGCTATAATTTGGGAAATCAGTTTGCATCTGAGGCCGCGAATCTACCGACCGCACCATGGGACGCCGAAAGCGACGAGGGCAGTTTATTTGGACCAAGAATATCTTTAAACGGAGTCGACTTCACGGGCACCGTGACTGGGATGTTTATGTTGCCCCCGTCTCCGCTCGGGATAATCTATCTTTTGCTTAAATTTCTACTCGATCAGATAGAATTACCAGATGGGTCTGAGGAAGAGGGAGAGCCTACCGACACATCAGCTGAATGTTAACCGGTTAAAAACCATAATGATAGGTATTTATTAAGAGGTATTAATATGTCATCAGGATTAGCGCCAAGATTGCCCCTGGAAGTGGACGACACATTTGGGGCATACAATCTAATAACGGATTTTGAAACGCTAGCAAACCAGAATCTCAAAATGCTTTTGTTTACATCTCCTGGGGAGAAAGTAATGGATGTAGAGTTTGGAGTTGGTGTGCGTCAATTTTTGTTTGAACCTAATCGGACCGATACGTATTCTCGGCTCGATAGCAAGATAAGGGAGCAGGTCAACATGTATTTGCCTTTTATTGGAATCGAGCGTATTGATTTTATTGTACCAGAAGGAAATCCTGATCTGTTTCCCCACACGATTAACTTAAAGCTATACTACCAGATAAAACCATTGAGTTCTTTTGGTATGCTGGAAGTTGATGTTGCGGGAGCGGGCGTCTAATTATTCATAGGTTTAAACGACATGCAGAAAAAAATAATACCCATTAACTATACTAGCCGCGACTTCGAGTCCATCCGCCAAGAGCTGGAGAATTTCGCTCGTCGCTATTATCCCAACACTTATCAAGACTTTAATGAAGCCTCTTTCGGTTCCCTGATGTTAGATACCGTGGCGTATGTGGGAGACATCTTATCGTTTTACTTAGACTATCAGACTAACGAAAGCTTCCTAGATAGCGCTGTCGAGTATTCCAACGTTTTGCGACTAGCCCGGCAGCTGGGATATAAGCAAACAACTAGTCCTGCATCTTACGGCCTTTTAACTTTTTATATTGAGGTACCTGCCGCAACCACGGGTCTCGGTCCCGACCCTGCTTTAACACCAATTTTAGAGGCCGGCTCCACCTTCAACTCGGTGGGTGGCGGTACCTATACCCTACTTGGCGATGTCGATTTTAATAATTCCGCTGTAGAAACGGTAGTGGGTCAAGTGAACCCACTTAACGGTCAGCCAACCACTTATGTTCTTAGACTGAAAGGACGGGCCGTCTCGGGCCGCGGCAACGTTGCAACCATTCCCATGGGAGACTTTCAGAGATTTCAGGTGGTTAAGATACCAGCGCCAAATATCAGTGACGTTATAAGAGTGTTGGATACGGACGGTAATGAGTACTATGAAGTAGACAATTTATCTCAGAACATAGTTTACAAAGCCATCCGGAATACTGGAGAAAACAGAAGAACAGTTCCAAATATTTTGAAGGCCGTTCCAGTGGCTCGTCGCTTCGCTCTCGAAACTATTAATGGAGAAACATATTTACAGTTTGGATATGGTTCTGCTAACAATAGGCTCACCAACCCGGTTGTCGACCCAACTGAGGTCATATTAGATCTTAATGGCCGAACCTACAGTACAGAGATTGACTTTGACCCGACCAGGCTCATAAGCACTGACAAATTTGGAATTGCGCCGGCGAATACTACCCTTACGGTAGAATATCGCTACAATACCACCACTGACGTAAATGCCGGCGTGGACACTATAACCCAGATCGCCGACGCGCGCCTAAGGTTTAAATCACAGGGTTCCCTATCAACAGCCTCTCGTGCCACAGTTAGAAATTCACTAGAAGTCTCCAATGAGCAGTCGTTTGTGGGGGACGTATCGCTACCTTCAACTGAAGAGGTGCGGCAGCGCACCTATAGTCATTTTGCCACTCAGAATCGAGCGGTAACTGGACGCGACTATCAGGCTCTGTGCTACAGTATGCCACCCAAATATGGCATGATTAAGCGCGCAGCTGTTCTTAAGGATACTGACGAGTTCAAAAGGAATGTGAATATTTTGGTCATCTCCGAGTCTTCGACCGGCAAATTAATCAAATCTAACGCAACTCTTAAGAATAATTTAAAAAATTGGTTACTTCACTATAAAATGATTAGTGATACAATTGATATTCTTGATCCTTTGATTGTGAACTATGCTGTGGAGTATGAAGTTATGACGGACCTGGGAGCAAATAGATTTGAGGTGATTAATCGCTGCACAGATGCACTGGCCTCCCAATTATCATTTGTGCAGGACATCGGCGAGAGACTTTCTCTTACCGAGATGTATAGAGTCCTCCAGAAAGTGGAGGGCGTGGTGGATGTGAGTTCGCTAGAAGTCAAACTCCGCTCGGGTAATCTCTATTCCGAGTCTAACTATAACTTTGAGGGCGCCCTTTCTGCCGATGGTAAGAACGTTTTAGCAGCTTCGAATGTTATATTTGAATTGAAATATCCAAACCTTGATTTAATTGGGTCAGTTCGATAATGGGACTTCTTCGTTATACAGCTAGCGCTGATACTACAATTACAAATGCTTACGAAGCCGGCCTGAGCACCCGGGGTACAGGCTCCAATATGGGCTATGCCGACGCCCTAGAGGTATTTTCGCTCTATGGGCAGTCCTCCGGTTCGGCTACTGGTCAATCTCAAGAACTTTCCCGTATTTTGGTAAAGTTCCCAATCAGTCAGATCTCTGCCGATCGCACCTCCGGCCAATTAGCGGCCTCGGGAAGTGTTTCCTTCTATCTCAAGATGTATAATGCCCGAACTCCCTGGACATTACCGCAAGACTTTAATTTGGTAGTGGCTCCGGTTTCCCGCTCGTGGGCCGAAGGATCAGGCTTGGATATGGATGAATATCAAGACTTGGGGGCATCTAACTGGATTAAATCCGACAACACCACCGACTGGACGTCTATCGGTGGAGACTATCATACTGCTTCGAACTACAACGTACCTTTCGCCCTAGGATACGAAGATCTTGAATTAGATGTCAGTGATGTAATAGAACAGTGGATCGCCGGCGACGACCCAGAGTTTGCCAATAACTATGGATTTGGTATTCGTCTTACTGCCAGCCAAGAGGCTTTTTTCTCTAGTTCAACAGGCCAAGATACCTCTGTATTAATTAATAATCCGGCCGGCGCAACCGAATCTTATTATACTAAACAGTTCTTTGCGCGCTCAACTGAGTTCTTCTTTAAGCGCCCCACTTTGGAGGCGCGCTGGAACTCTAGCATCAAGGATAACAGAGAGAACTTTTACTACTCTAGCTCTTTGGCTCCGGCTGCTGACAATCTGAATACTTTATACTTTTATAACTATATCCGCGGCCGCCTTGTCGATATTCCCGGCAACCCGGCAATACGCGTCTCGTTGCTATCTGGTGCCACTGCACCATCCACAGGAAGCGCTGTGCAACTGTATGGAGAAAGCGGCGGTGACGGAACCACATCTCACTCAGCCTCCGCCGGCCGAGTATCCACCGGCCTATATTCCGCCTCGATGGCAGTGACAGCAGCCGCCTCTCCGCTAACGGTTCTGTATGACGTATGGTCTAGCGCTGCTGATACAGCCGTTCAATATTTTACTGGATCAATTTATCCCCAAAAGATGCCCACCTATATGGGCGCCCCTACATTTAACAGGGTAACGAACATTAAATATATGAAGAAATCATACTCCCCATTCGAAACAGCACGATTTAGACTGTTCGTTAGAGATAAAAATTGGAGCCCCACGATTTATACACGGGCGACTAGTATTAATCCGACGGACATTATTGAAAGCGGAGCGTTTTCAATCCGTCGCGTCATTGGTGACCTAAATGTGGTACCTTTCGGAACGGGGAGCGATCTTCATACTATGATGTCTTACGACGTCAGCGGCAACTATTTTGATTTGAATATGTCTCTTTTGGAAAGTGGCTACATGTACGAAATACATTTGGCGTACTATAATGATTCGATTTCTTCCTGGATAGAGCAACCCTACACCTTTAAATTTAGGGTAGATTGATAATTAATAAGACATGAGCTTTAAAACGTTATTCGATAAAGCTACGGCGGTCACCGCCTTAGCAAATAAGAATTCTAAACAGATCGGCGGAGAAGTTGAATCTCGTCAGTATCATACACAGGATATTATTCACGAAAAGCGGTTTATTCCTCGGATTGATTACTCTGATCCTAAGAATTTTGCTAGGTATGGTTCCGCAGAAGAGTATTATGCTCAATCGATTGGGAGAATCCTAGACAATTATCCTTATGACGGCTCACTTAAGGAAAGAATACAGTGGGAGAATGAGTCCACATATGTAGACCTGCACATTCTCGATAATCTGTATCCCCGTACCAACGGCTTTATTCACCTATCTCAGGGCGGCTGGGGAACCGCGGCTTCGATTTCGAGTGACGGCTATGGCCTTCCCAATACTCTAGAATATATCTATCTAGAGGGCGGCCCTCACGGAAACCCAACCGGCCCGACTCCCTATGCTCAACAGTTTACTGGATCTAACTATTATGATCCTGATACCAACCGCGAGAGCAATTTAAAGTTCGACCTCCAAAATCAAGGCGCCACTATAGAGTTTTGGTTAAAGAAGGATGCCTGGGCTTCTTCTCTTACCACTAACGAAGTCTTGTTTGATATGGAGGCCAGCAATACTGGCACTGAGCAGAATCGCTTCCGGGTGGCTCTTAATTCGACCAGCTCATCGCCGTTCTACATCACTGCGTTATCAGGCGGAGTTGGAATTACTGACGAAGCATTGGGTTCCTCTGTAACCATAGCAGATGGTTTATGGCATCACTATGCGGTCACCTTAAAATCAGTCGCTGCTGGTATTCAAACAAAACTGTATATTGACGGGGGCCTGAACGTATCCTCGGTGCTCGGGTCTACTGGAATTAACGAAGTGACAGGAGCGCTAGTGGCTACCGTTGGTTCCCTCGTTGCAGCAACGGCTGCCGGCGGAGCACAGTACGCAGGAAAACTCTCGGGATCTTTAGATGAATTGCGTTACTGGAAGACGCGTCGAACCGGTGAAAAGATCGGCCGCTATTGGTTTGACCAGGTGGGCGGCGGCACCAACACCGATCCGCAGGCCTTTACCGACACACAAGAAGAGGTAAACACAACCCTTGGTGTTTACTACAAATTTAACGAAGGCATCACCGGCGATACAAGTATCGATAGCACTGTGCTCGACTACTCTGGCCGGGTTTCTAATGGAACCTGGACGGGGTATACAACCGAGTCCCGAGCCACCGGATCAGCCATTGTTATTTCCAAAGCAGCCATAAAAGAATTCAAAGACCCCATCATTTACGGACAACACCCTGATGTCATAATGCTCCAGAGTAGTTTGCAGGTCACCGGCTCGAATCATGATACTGAAAATGCAGCCATGGTTTACAAGAGTATTCCCGGCTGGATCACAGAAGATGACGAGGAAACCACCGGAAACCTCAAGAAACTTACTCAGATTATGGGCAGCTACTTTGACACTCTCCAATTGCAGACTGAATCACTCAATCTGTTAAAAGATGTGGAGTATGTTTCTGGGAGTAATAAGCCTATACCGTTTGCAGATCGGCTTCTTAATTCTCACGGCCTAGTTGCACCCGAAATCTTTTTGGATGCAGATATTTTGGAGAAGTTGGCAGATCGCAGTGAAGACAAGCTCTACGAAAAGACTCTTAATGATTTAAAGAACATTATTTATCAAAATATCTACAATAACCTGACCTATATTTATAAGTCTAAGGGAACTGAAAAGTCTTTTAGAAACCTTATTCGTTGTTTCGGCATTGATGATGAGTTGATAAAACTAAAATTATATGCGAAAAATACCCAGTATGAATTTAGGGAAAACCGGCGAACCCTCATACTCCCGACCAAGTATGTTAATTTTAATGCGACCAATGCTACCGAAGCCACTGTATTCGGCTTTAAAGATCCGTCGGGCAGCTACGAGAACACCACAGGCTATTTGACTTCTAGTGTTGAACTGACCGGAGGCTTTGCATACACGTTCGAAACAGATGTGTTTTTTCCTGAGAAAAAGGACATAACCAACCCTACATACGCGGATACCAATACGCTTTCTGCTTCGTTGTTTGGTATTCATGGCACTATAGGATCTGAGACCGATACTGCGTGGCCCGAAGTTGCGGGCTCTGTGGTTGACGACAAAGTTAATTTCCAGGTGTATGCGTGCCGTGATGAGTTAGACTCTAAAAATGTTAAGTTTGTATTAACCGGCACCCAAGGTGGTGTAGTTCCTCTTATGGAAAGCTCCTTATATGAGGACACCTATTCAGATGTAACATGGAACTTATCAGTTCGGGTTAAACCAGAGCGATATCCATTGGCTGCCTTTTCGACAGGGGCTGACACTGGCGCTTATACGATCGAATTGCACGGAATTAAAGTTCAAGCCGGAGAAATAACGGATAGTTTTAATATTTCTGATACCATTAGCGCAGCATCCAACCCCGACGGTGGATTCATGACAGGCAGTAAGCGCCCCTATGTGGGAGCGCATCGTACCAACTTCACTGGTACTATACTCCAGCCTACCGATGTTAGAATTGAAGCCTCGCGATTCTGGGTGAATTATGTTGAAGACGAAGCACTCCGCGCGCACGCCTTAGATTCCGAGAACCATGGTGCGTTTCAGCCACACCAATATGCATACCCATTTGCTAGTGATGGTCATTATGGAGACGTTGTTGAGTTTGATACCCTGGCCTTTAATTGGGAGTTCAGCCAAAATACGGGCTCGAACGCTTTAGGTCAGATGGTGGTGGCAGATGAATCTTCGGGTTCCAATGTTACAACGGCGTATCAGGGCCTAGGAGAACTACTCAACAAACAGTATACCGCCCTAGGGTATGGATTCCCTCAGTCTTCGACCGAGCCAATTGTTAAGGACTTTGTCGTTATCTCACGCCTAAATGACGTTGAGACCATCGGCCCCGCCGAAACTATTAATGTCTTAAGCGCCCAAGATCAGCACGTTTTCAAGATCGACTCGCGCCCTATTAATTATTATTTCTCTTTTGAAAAAAGTATGTATAACACCATCAGTGAAGAAATGGTCAATTATTTTGGAACATTAAAAGATTTTAATACTCTTGTTGGTGCCCCAGTCAATCGCTATCGTCCTGATTATAAACAACTGGCCTTTTTAAAGCAAAAGTTTTTTGAGAACGTTGCCAATGATGAGATAGACTTTGATAAGTTTTATGAGTTATACAAATGGTTTGACTCTACCCTGTCATTCCTGTTAGGCCAGCTCGTCCCGGCCTCCGCCGATTTTGCGGATAATATTCGAACCATGGTGGAAAGCCACGCTTTGGAGAGAAACAAGTATAATAATATTTTGCCCTTTGTCGACAAGGAAAACACGGTTTTTGAAGCAACTATGTCGAGCAGTGTAGACTACGGTGATGCTATTTCATCCCCGGACGATGAGCCCCAAGGAACCGGGTTTTATCCTGCGCATGCCCCTACCAAGCGCGCAACTGGGTTGTCGAACCGCGGTATGGTTAAAAAGTGGAAATATGTACACGCCCCGGTTTCCGACGACCCGACTGAAAAATATCTCTGGTGGAAGAACAAGGCAGAGCGTAACACACCAACCATTGATGTCCCAGCCGGTGTACTTACCAGTAGGGCCCAAATTTTGCGATCTATTAGGATGGCAGACCAACGCGAAGAAGGAAAGCCTTACCGATTTAACGTTGCCGGTTCATACGACCTACAGGGTGTGGGTACAGGTTATAACTTTAAGCCCTATATGCTATATCCGTCGATTGCTCCATTTGGTGGAAACGCAGCAGGCACAAATGCCCCAAGAGATATAGCCTTTATTAGTGGAAGTACAGTGGAGACGCTCCTGAATACCACGGACGAGTTTTACCCAACATACAAGCAGCGCCTAGGCTTCGCTGTTGATCTAGACAAGAATAAAAATGATAGCATCGCGGACCCCGAACCTGGAGGTCACATCGCTCCGTTTAGTCTTTATAACGCTACACTGACCAACACTCCATCATCTTTCCGACCCAATACCGCCATTACTAATTTGCATCACGATTACGTCGCTGACAATTCTATTCCAGCCCAAGGGCCGTTTACGGAGAAATATGTCGGAGGTCGCCGATTCAGGCACGTAGAACTTAATACCGGAACAGATACTGCTTTAACTCGACCAGAAGGTTTCAAGTTACAGTTCTCTGAGGTCTCTTCCTCGGCCGGAGGCAAGTTTTCTGGTTCACTGGCAATCTTGCCCCCTAATTCTACGGGCTTGATCACCCGTGCCGAAATCCCCACAGCGCAACGATTAAGAGATGAGACCGCAAAGCGCCCTGTAAACATCAAGAACATCTTTATGACGACGGCTTCTGCCGGAGAGCGCCTGAGCAATATTGCCACACATGGTAAAATAGGAAATTACCAGAAGAACTATCAAGTTATTCAAACATCGGGCCGCTCACAGAACGATCCATACTTTGTCGAGCAGTCTTTTAACTTTGCCCTCAACCCCCAGAATCCTTACCCAAGAAGTACATTTAATAATCGTTTCCCTCTGCAGAACCCTTTGAGCGCCACCCAAGCCTCGGGCGAAACTCTTCGGGTTGCAAATACGAAGGCCATTGTACTCTGGGACGGCCCTAACATACACTATCAGTTTACAGCCCCAGCCGGCCTGAATTCAAATGAGGCTGAAACTATCGCTTTCTGGGTGAAGGCAGACTCCTCCGACCTAGGCGGCTACATCATTTACAATGCTGATGGTGGTACTCGAAGACTTGTCACCATCGAGGCCACGGGCCAAGTTGCTTTCTTGGTCGGCCTCGCCAGTGGCAACCACACTTGGATCACTAACGACTCAGCTACAGCCGGCGACGAATGGATACATATAGCAATTTCTTATGATGCATCCTCGGATGCGACAACGCCGAACATCTATGTTAATGGTACCGCTGTGGCTATATACGAATCCGGCACACCCGGTTCAGGCGATCCTGATGACTGGAGTAGCACTGTTTTAGTTGGTAACACTACCAGCGTAAACTTTCAGGGTTATATTTCGGACATGGCTTTTTGGAATACTGCGCTAGACGCCCCAACGATTGCAAGCCTCTATGCGCGCTCAACTGCTAATTTGATTAACGCTTCATGGGTTGCATCCCCCCTCATGTGGTACCGCTGCGGTAATGGTGCTACGGACACCGCCGCCACCATTGTGGATCAAATGGGCACCGCCAATTTGACGTCAACCTCGGGTCTCAAGGAAATTGTTGATATACCTCCCGGAAGTTGTCTTGGAACGTCCCTAGATAATTTTGCACTCCCTAATCGCGACGGCATAAATTCAAATCAGACGGTTTTTGTAAACCACTTTAGCGCGCCCGGGGGTTACAAGACCCTTTCCCGTGGTTATCTCGACCCAGCCCACGAAGAACTTTCAGTCTATAATGCGCTTCCTTATCGAAACCGAGGCGTGATTGATTACGGCTTATCTGGCTCCGCGTCGGCTGATCCCTCTATTGCTCAAGCAGAGCATGTTGTCGGTCAGCTTCTTCGCACGCGCGGCCTTAACCAGCGCGCTTCACTTCATTGCGGACAGTATGGCATCGATGCGGCTTATGGATCCATAACTGCGCAGAGCACTCGTGTCGACGGTGGCACGGGATATTCGTCTACTCCTTCGTGGCACAAGACCAATCGGAACACATTACGGCGAATGGAGTCCGGCTCCACAGGGTATGCTGCAGCTTCCACCTATGACAACTTGTATGTACAGCACCAGATCCCTCAGTCGGCACAGCAATATGCGTGGATCACCGCGTCTCTCGCACCCGGAGAATCCATCATGGTCCTCCAGCCGCCTACGTGTATCTCTGCTTCTTCCTTAACCCAACTCCTGACCGCGAGCGCTGTAGGTTATAGTCGGTACTGGTCATATAATTCTGCTCTGATGTATGGGGCCACAGGCCGCGGCGGATTTAATGCAAGTTCACAAGGACTTCAGTTCCTCCCAGTAGATTTTCTCGGCCTGTCAACTATTGTTGTCGACCCTGTGAGTGCCTCTACTCATACGCTTGGGTACTCTCTAGATCTTCCGCTCTACACTAAACTAACTACTTACTACGCCAAGTCAGACTATATTAATCCTTCTACCATGCCGCCCCAGGCTTTCGCGGCGGGCGGCAATATAATTACCAACCTCGCCAATGGTGCCCCAGGCCATGCAAGTATTTTAAACTCTATTCTGCTTAACCGTAACGGACCATACGGATATCCTACGTGGAAGCAGATTCGTACTGGCGAAACGCGTACTGCGCGTGCGCTCCGTCGCCAAAATAAAATAGGCACAGTTAAAGTTCCCCCCCTCGTAAAAAATGTAGTAGCGTCCACCGGCGTAGAACTAGGGTTTGTGAGAGCCAAACAACCTGTTGGTTTTGTTGACTTTGTGGAACAGCCTTTAAGTAGTCGTTATTCGCCTATCTTCGTGGCCACAGAGGATAACACAGCGAACTCAAACGTTAGAAATAACATTCAACTTAATGTTGCTTATGGAAATCGATTTGACAATTTCTCTAACGAGGGACTCAACAATCTGCTGAATATCCCGCCACCGGACATCTACAACAACCCGTTTACCAATATCGCTGACTCCATTGTGCGTAGCCAGTTGAGTACTATGATGATTTATTCCGAAAGAATTTATCCGGCTGAAATAAATGCATACAAAAATATAGTTCGCAACAGAACCACATTTACCATCTCAAATGTTTGGAACGCCGATAGAGGAGTCCGCAGCGCCACGCAGACTCGATCCAACTCCCAAGGAGATATAGTTGACTACCAGAGTATATGGGCTTTAGACCCGCAATTAAATTTCTCAACAGTGGCCCCTGCTTTAAGCAATATAACGGACGGATCCGGTGAACTGCAAAATATGTATAATCGTTTCGGGGTTCAGTCTACGGGCTATACTGATGGCTCGATAACAGCCAGCGCTATATATGCATCCCGGGTCCCTGTGGGCTATAGCGAAGGTGCTACATCAAGCGCGAATCTGGTTTATGGAGGTGCTGCATCTTTTGTCACTCCGATGGACGCCGACAAGATGCCATATGAGCGCTATGAGGATTGGGTCCAGCATCTGCGCCTGATCGGCAAGGATTATTCTATAGTTCCGGAATTCCGCCTGAGTGAGTTGATGGAGACTTATCTCGAAACTTATGATGGCAATTTCTTGGCTGAAGTTACGGGCGCCTTAACATTAACGGGATCCTCGGCCGAAATTTCCAATAACCAAGAGCAGTTTTACAAGACTTATACTAATGCAGATTTCATGAAGTATTTTGAGGTGGTGGATAATATGCTGGACAACCAGCGCTCTGGCGACTTAAAAATACAGAGAGAGAAGTTGGCCCTGAGATGCACAGCCTTGTTGAAGTTTTTGCCTTATAAGGGCTTCTATCCTTCAGAACGTATTATGGAGTTGGCTAGCCTTTTCTCCAGCTCGTATGGCGATAATTTTGAAACCATCGCCGCGGCAGCCGATGGGTCTACAACCACCAATCCTACAACCTATAGAGCTATTGTGGAGCCACTTTTTGCACCAGGAATCTGGTTTAACAGTGTAAAATCTGGAGTGGGTGTGGGAAGTTGGGTCACTGTCAATACCGCGCCAGACAGCGTGTCATCTCAAGATGACATTAGCAGATCCGGCCAGCAGAAGGATGCTGGTATTACTGTTTTACCGGAGGGGTCTGTATGCTATGGTCAAGGCAGTCTGTTCTCAGCATCACTTTCTCGTAACGCCAATACCTATCATTTAGAGCGCGTCCCCTTTGAGGCCTCATATCGACCTGAGGAATTCCTCAGTCAAAAGTCTGTGACGGGTTCCTATATTTGGGATAGTGGGATGGGGACTGCCAGCCTCGCCTTTAATAATGGAAATAAATATACCAAGAATAGGGTAAAATGGAACGGCGCCGGCAAGGATCTCTATCGTTTAGCGGCCGATAACTTTTTATGTGAAACGACAAACTTTTTCATGGATGACATGGTAAGTTTTATCTCCAGCCCAGAAAACCAGTTTTCCGAAAAAACTCAAGAAGGGGAGGTTTTCGCCCTAACTCTTAATTTCAATCGGCCGATGACTCGACAGCTTGGAATTACTGCCGGCGGCGACCCCGATCGAACCCGTTTTGAGTTGTATAATCGAGCCTCGGCCTTCGGGTCGCCATTTATTTTGGATGAGGGTTATCCGATGACCACCACAGGTGAGACAGCCTCTGGCTCAATTGAACTTACCAGTAGCCTTGTTTCATCGGGCATCCAGGCCCAGGGTTATATTGAGTTAACCGGTGCGATGGTTGGCGGAGTAGCTGCTTCGGGTAATATTAAGGTGGATTCCTGGGCCGACAATATTACTGGCCAGGGCATCCGCTTATATAACGCCGAGGGCACTGAATACTATACTTACACCTTTAGTTCAACCAGTCCCACTAGTGCGGATACAATAAATACCACCAACTCAAATTCCGACCAGCTCAAGGAAATCCAATTGGCCGTTGAACTATCCGCTTGGGATGGGACAACCCGGATCAACACAGTTGACATTACCGTGCTCGAATTGACTCAGAGCGCCACGGGCACAGCCGGCAACACCGCTATTGGCGAAGATGGGGGCGGTTTAAGCTCAACTGACTTCATCAATGGCGCCAACGCCACAGGGTGGTCCATTACCACCGGCGACAGGTGGACAATTAGCGATGGTGGCACCAACTCCTACAACTACCTACAGCCCGGTACCGTCCGTACAGCAACGTTCGCAGCCACTAGCTCGGGAGACCCATGCGCTTATGATGGATGTTTCGAAATTGTTAACACGGGGGATGCAAACGCTGACATTTTGGCCACCATACAGAGTTTCTACGACACAGTTAATACATACCAAGCCGCCAACCCAGACTATAAAGTAACGTCTTCAACCATCAGTACCGCGGAGGGCGCGACCGACGTCGGCGTTGTATATTTTAGGAACTGTCATACTGGCGCCTATGGTAACGTGGGAATAATTGCCACTACCAGTTCCAACGGAGACTACTACCAAAGGGTGGCTGGAATGGGCTCGGCGACTGGCGTCGGCCCCGGCGCACAACAGAGGGCGCCCTCTGTTGCTGGTGTGGACCCAGTTTACACGCTAGCGGACCAGGATCGATTTGTTATTAGTGACGGCGCCTGCGATGGCGCCCTGCAGTGGATCCCATTCTATTTAACCGGTGCGGTGAGCGGATCCACAGCCTGGAATTCAGCAGTGGCATCTACTCCATTTGCAGAGTTGACTGCTTCTGATGCCCAGTCGACCGCCACTAACCTTGTAAATGCCATCAATGCCATGGCAAACTACGGCACCTTCCCAATGACAGCCCAATTAGCAGCAGGTGGGAGCCCATCGGCCGCCAACGCTCGAATTGATATTGTAAACGATGATGACGGCGCGTGCGGCAACCAAGCCATTACTAGTGTTCTATCCTCCGAAGCCTCTGGTTATATAAACATCCTCGGCCTCGCCGGCGGGAATGATAGCTTTGACACTACTGAATACACTGCATCTTTGGCTCCCAATCTACCTTCTTACTTCTATGGTACTAGCTCGGTCACCATTATTACTAGCGCTTCATACGGCGGCCGGCAAACAATTGGAGAGTTGTTTGGTAATGCCGAGTATATCTATGACCGGTCCTATGAAACAGGAGACTTTGATACTGCAGCAGTTGGATACTGGTTTGCTCAACAGGTCTCTGAGAGTGTAAACTTAAATGAGGTTTTCGCTGAAGGCCGCTCTTTCCGGTGGGCAATCCAAAGCAAATTCGAAACACCAGTGCTAAATTTTGCAGATATATCGCCCCCTCGTCCTGCCGCGGCCCTCTATCCTGTAAAGGCAGGGTGCGACGCAGACATCACCAGCAAAGGTATGTGGCATCAGTATGGAACAGATTTCTCTAAGGGTGATGGCATTTATTTGAATATTACTACCCCCAAACTAGTAGATTCTACCCGATATGGTACGGTACATAATCCCTCATCATTAGCCCAGATGGTTGGTTTTGAAGAGGGAGTAAATAAAGAAATTGGCCAAGTGAGGTCTAATCAAGCACTGGAAGAGGCTGTGGTGGCAGTGCCCTTTGTGGTAAAAGCAAACCGTAGACAGTTTATAAGCTTTCCCCGTAAACGTCCGGCATCTTATGCTAGGCTTGAGGCAGCCATGGACAAATATATTTTCCCACCGAAGTTTGATTTCCTCCAGTTTGATTCCGTCAAACCGATAATCATGTATGTTTTCGAATTTAGCATGGATTTGAAAAAGAAGGATCTCACCGACATGTGGCAAAACCTGGCCCCTGGTGGAACAACGCCGAAAATGGCAGTAGATGAGGTAATAATTGAAGACAAGAAATTGATCAACAAAATGTTGACGGATAATGAGAATCTCCAATGGATGGTATTTAAAGTGAAGAGACGCGCCACGAAGGACTTTGAAATTCAGCGTAGGTTACAATTGGTCGATTCCACTAACCAAATTACTCCCTCTATCGGGCATTATACATACAATTGGCCTTATGACTATTTCTCCTTAGTCGAGTTGGTAAAGATGGACGAATCAGTACAGTACGCATCAACGGATATTATTGTTGCAGATGGTGAACCTATCGCGACCGCTGAGGCGGCGTCAGGACGCACGAGGCTCCCAACCTCTATCTCGGCTCGTGAACTCACCGCCGGCGCCACTGGTACCCCCATAGCGGGCGTCACAGAGGGCTCCTTCGATGTCGCGACCCCAATCGTTCCCGTAAATCTAGTCGACCCCGATACTGTGGGCGCCCAAAAGAGCGATACAAAGACTCAAAGATCTACAAAGAGCACCGTGAAAAAGTCTTCCGCGAAGACAGTCAAAAAGCAAAAGAGAAGTTATAGCACCAAAAGTAGGTCTAAGAAGTAATTAAGGTATGGGATTTTTTAACAAAAAAGACGATGTGTTAGGCCTAGAATTGACAGCCTATGGCCGTTATCTTCTTTCACAAGGAGAGCTTGAGCCAGTCTATTATGCTTTTTTTGACGATGATATCTTGTATGATCTTGAGGCCGCCGGCGCAGCAGAATTTCAGAACGATGCAGAGCGCCGTATCAAGTACAATACACCTTCCATCAGGACGCAGCCCAATCGAACGGGGGCCGAAACTCGCACAAATGAATTTTTATTAAATGTTACGGAAAGTGGTAATTTTACCACCATTTCTGATAACTCCGTGAAGTTTGTAAATCGGTTCAATAACGCTCCTAATCCGTTTGAGTCACAGTCCGATGAGGTTTACATTGCTCCTTTGGGGAACAGCGATCTCAAGACAGATTACGCACCGGCGTGGCATATTAACATGCTTCACGGAGAAATCACTAGCAGTCTAGACTATAGAACATCCAACCTGACGTCCAGTAACCCGGGCCTCGCGACCGGGTTTGTGCAAAACATTCCTCAACTTGATATTACGTTAGATTATAAAACTTTTTTCACAACGGATGAGGAGGTAGGTTTTTTGACCGCAGGGCCCATCATCGAAGTCTCGACTGGCACACCAGTAAATTATACTAAAGTTGCCGGCCCCCTGAATATGGATAGTATTGCTTTATATATGGAGGAAGATTATTTATTGGTAGATATTGAAGAAATAAACGGAGTATTTGGAAAGGAAAACTTTGATGTGCAGGTTTTTCTCACTAGTAGTACTGAAACCCCCGGCAACAAATTACTGCCTCTAGACTACGTGGATCAGTCTTCTCAGTTAACGGCCTTAGAGAGCAGTACAGTAGAATATCACTTAAATGTACTGGTAGATAGGGAAATCCCAATGCAAGTTCAAGAAACACACGACATCAAGAAGTATATTAATCAGAACCCAGGCGCCCGGTTGCGCCTAGGCCGCGACCTCTATGGGACCACACCCAACGAGGAGCCTTGCGAATGATTTATTCTGTTGCCGCTGGGTCCTTCAGGTGGACGTCCGCCTTTCCTCCTGTGTTGGTGAAGTCGGTTGATATCCTTTCCGACCCAGCCGAGCGGTTCAAATTTAAAGTGGACCTTTTAATCCAAGATACAAGGCCGCCAGAAGATACCACACCGTTTGGTATACTGGTGGCCGCAGTCTTGGACGACAGCTATTTGGGCCTCCTCAAGTCCAAGAAATCACGTATTACGGGCCTTATTAAGATGGTTAAAAACCAGAGGACCTCAACCTCTATCTTAGATCACGCCTTCGGTCGCGAGCCAATCGAACTGGCATCTGCGCAATTACTTTCCTACCGGGGTTTTGGTGAGGCCGATGGGGGTTCTGTAGTTTATTCTAGTGGCGACACCCCCGCGGCACAAAACAATCTCATCAGTGCTGCCTTTGAGTTCGACGCGATGCCCCCTAATGTTAGGTTGGTGGTAGTGCCTTATGGCATAAACGCTTCGGCCGACGCGCCCTCGGGTGCATCCTACGGAATCGCTGCCGACAACAGCCCTTTGGTAGTAGGTCGCCCTGTCATTGAGGCTGTTGTGGTCAATAGGTCCATCCGGCCAACAAGCAGACTTTTTCGCCTGTTAGAAAATAGCAAAGTTGGAAAAGCTGGCCAACTGTGGGTAGGGCCCGTACACCGGGCCCCAGGCGCCCGCAGTCTGATGGCCGGCGCAACCCATACCGATGAACCTCACCCTCGCGTTGGAACTGTGGCTGTCATAAACCAAAAGATTAAAGACTATCGTCTTGCAGAGGCCATCGCGCAGTTGCCAATGACTTCGTTATGGGAAGAACCCAATCCGCAATCGCCAATGGTTTCGCACTGGCAGACCACCGCCCCCCAATCTCATTTTGGTCAGGTTATCTATAGTCGCAGCTTTAATAATCAAGTTGGAGTTATGATTCCTTTTAATATTCAATCCTATGTCCGAGAAAATTTTGCTTTCGGTAAATTGATTAGGGACCCCGATTCTCTTATCTCGTGCGCCAAAATCGAAGATATAAAAGTATTTCGTACAAGAGTGCAAGAAAATCACTTGGGGTCGAAGCTTACCCCGGATAAGAATGGCGCCTGTAATGATTGTTATAAGATTCCCCCCACTTTGATAGGTACTCTTAAAAATGGGCAGGTAAAGCTCTTGGATCTGCAGGTTCCTACTGAAATGATTCATCATATTTTTGTAAAAGACACTTATATGGCCGACGCGGCGCAAAGTCATTTTGAGTATCAGGTTGAGATTGACATGGTGGATGATACTCCGAGTGCCCTATCACTCCTTCTTCAGGGTCTCGATACGGCTCTGCATAATTATGAGGCTTATTTAAGAGCCCTCCAGGGTGACGGTAATGTACCAGAGAACTATCAGACCTTTCTTAATGCCAATGCCCAGACCTTGTCAACGCGAAAAGAGTGGAAAGCCCTAATAGTGGAGTTTTTAAAGGTTGTTGGTTTTATTTATGGGTTTCAGAGGACTCACTACAAAGATCCAATTCTCTGGGCCCTTAAGATGCTTCCACTCGCTAGTCCATATTCGGCATCGATTGAGTCAGCCTCCATACTTAAAGAGTTGATATTTAAATATCGCCGGCGACTGGGTGATATGTTTGGGAAAACATCGGTTCAAAAGTCCGAAGCACCGCCGAACCTTAATCAACAAATTGGCCAGGCGCGCCCATCCCGCCGTCGATTAAAAATAGTACACGCCATAAAAGAGGCCTATTATAACGAACTGGCGCCTCACGTCGGGTTCGATTACCTGGGAGAGTTTGTCTCTCAAGGCGCGACCTTTGACAACATCACCCACCAGAAATATATTCAGCGTACCACTGCTGAAATGGACAAATATGGACTGACAAATCCATCCTCTCAGGGAGTTAACAAGTATGGATTCTTGTCTCCCCGTGTAATCCGTACCGCGGCCCAACACCTGCAGACGGCCCGCGAAATGCCCCTCCCGAGTTCCTATGATCTTTATCAGGCTAACTTGCTGCCTTCGACGACAGAAAAGAATTTCATTAGTAATACAGGGAACCCTCTCGACAGTGAATCTTTCCTGGTTAATCGAATATTAAATTATGAGGGTGTTTCTTATGGACGTCTTCCAAAGCCGATATCCCAGATAGCCGAAGAATATATATCACCCCCCAGTGCCGATAGAGATACTTCGGATTATTTTGGCGAAGACTCCTCTATTGTTTTTGATAATAGAGCCTCTGAGACTGCCATTTATGGAAGTGATGTGCCATCTTATCTTAAAAGTCTTAAAAACGCCGCTGATTTAGTGGATAATCCAATTGTTCGGATGACTCTTAATGGTATAATTGGGAACTCTAGAGAGGTAAGAACAACAGACATAGAAAAAATCAATGGCTCGTTTGCGCACAAACAACTTTTATTTGACGAAGAATCCCTAGCCGGCATGAATTTATTCGAGATAGAGATAAATTTTAATTCTGTAGTTAAGATAGAATACTTCGCCGGGTACAATGGTTCTCTGCGCAACCAGGTGTGGAACATCTTGACGCCCACACAACTGACATCGCTAAACAGTGGAGAGAGAAGCACGTTTTTGTGTCGAATAACAGACCTAGGCTCAGTACTCAACGAGCCTAATATTTTCAAATTGCCCGGATTTAGTCAGTATTTTATTTTAGGATCTCCGCCCGCGACCAGCGGCCTGGCTCTTCAGAGTCGGTACGCCAATCGTTATAAGGATATCGGTTCTACTGTGAAGTCTTTAATGCTCGAACCCATAATAAACACGAATACTGCTGAAGCATCGGTCTTCCCGCAGTACACGGTTTCGGCCGAAATGATTTATGAGCCTCAGCCGGGCCTTACTGGGCTGGGCGTCTCCTCGGCAATGACGACAACAGGAGATTCATACTAGTGTCTATTCCTGTGTTAAATATGAAGGCTTATGTTGATAAAACAACATTAGTTCTAGGCCCCCAAGAGCGTCTGCTGGGCAATTTTCAGATTCATCCCCTCATCCGAGAGGATTGGAGTTCTAAGGATTGGTTCTGCGACGCGATGAATCTGGGGCACACACTTACGGCTTATGATCCTTATTATAATGAGACAGCCGGATCATATGACCCGCTCCCTGCGAACGAATTGTTTTATGTGGCCACTACCGGAAAACGCCACAGCGGCCCTTATAATATGTTTCACACAGATCCAGATGTAACAATAGCGCACGATGCCGATTGGGGCACACTCGAACAGGCCCATTGGATTTACCCCCCTTCGGGATGGCCTTTCTCCTTGGGGACTCATCAATCGGTTGGAGCCAATCCGGCCTCAGCCCTTGAAATATGGGCCCAACCCCAGCACACCCTTAACCAACCGGGAGTCAAGAGTGCCTTTAACGTCCATCCTCGAAATGCTGCCTGGAACGAGGGGATCCTCGGCAATCCCACCGGCAGCATGGAAAACTTTCTATCACAAGAAGGTTATGGTACCGCGTGGGCCGGTGATCCCTATTTTGTAAGTTATACTACTCGGCCCGGAGGCCTGGAGCCCACGGATGATCGGATGGCCGGCGCCACAACCTCCAACGAAAGTATCTTCAATCATATGGTGAATAACACGGACTGGATCCACGATCACACCTTTATAATGCCGGAGAACCAAGAGGTCAGTTCTCAGGCGAGTATTGGTTTAACCGTTCAGCCTGTTTATAATTATTTTATTGACTCAGATCCTGATTATGAGTCTATAATCGCACAGTTACCCGAGCCAATGATTCCCAACTACTATATGGTGGAATCGTCTCTCCAGGAAGGCAGAGATGCCACCTCTGTGTACCCGGCTAATTTTACCTACATGGAGGGAGCTACCGAGAACGGCTCTTCCTATCCTTTGCGCTTTGGGTTTGATGCAACTCAAGGCGCCTCCCAGCTTGGTTCGTTAAAAGCTCTCTTCGAGGGAGACTCATCAACTGGTCCATCTGCCCCCTATGATAACCGTCAAGGCTTTTATCAACTCTATGCATCTATAATGGAAGATATTATTAAAGGTAATTCCGACATGGATCTCGCCACTGCCACAGAACGCGCAAACGCCCAGTTTAGGGATATTGCAGTTTTGACAGCCGATTTACAATATATTAGAGGTGGTGTCGACATTATTGCTGACAATCGTGGCAACAACGATACAACTGATGATATGATGGCAATCGACGGATATCCGTTTTATAATATGGTCACCATCTCTCCGGCCCTTCCTCCCAACTTTTACGATAACAGCCAGTACAAGATTAGTGGATTTCAGCACGGAACCGGCCTCGGCGCGCCAGGCTCCCAGATGGGCTCCATATTTGATTCTCTTCTCAAAAATCTCTCGGCCCCTCTGAAGCCCGGAGACTTCGATACATTGATTAATACACTCCAACTGATTGTATGTAAAAGCTTGTCGGCCGCCAGCGACCTCCCCCCGGTGTTGGCTACTGGAATCTCCGGCTCCACATCCACTACTTTCGTTAGAGGCGACAACGAGGCTACCACTTGGCCCCGCGTCGCCGCCCCGGTGCGCACTGCCGGCGATGCCAACTATAATCTACCAGTGGCCTTCGAACTGGAGAGGCTTCTGTCTTATATGAGCCCAAGCTATGATCAAAGTGTGATCGACCCGGCAATTCCCGCGTGGGATTCTCCGGCTAGCCAAAAAGACGAAGAATTGGCCAGGCATTTGCATGTTTCTTGGGAGATGAATAACAACATAGGAAATGAAAATAAGAATTTTACCATCCTACGAAATCCGGCTCACGTCTCGACCTGGCACCAAAATCTCTGGGGGACCGACCCTGGAATGCGGCTCCCGGCCCTGGATAACATCGTCCCCCCGAGCATGGTCCGCGCCCTTCTAGACCAAATCGCCATCCGCGCGCGCCCACTAGGGGATGTTTGGAACGGCACACCAAGTTTCTCAGAAACGTTTATGTATGTGGTCGAGAAGCGCGCCATCCCCGCCGGATCAACTACCGCAGATCTGTCGCAACCCCCGGTACAAAAATTTTATTTTGGCATCCCATATGGTGCCCCACAAGACACCATTCAATATATTGATACCCAGATCAAATATGGTGTACGATATCAGTATGACCTAAAAGAAGTGCGGGTAGTTGTAGGCAGCCGATATCGCTATACGGCAGCAGAGTCCACTTTAAATCTTGAAGACCCCGGCCAGGGTCGAGCCCTAGCAAATGCTTTAGGGTTCTACAAGGAGGAGGGCCCCCGCGAAGCCCAGCTCGTACCATTGGAAATCAAGCTGCGTGAGGCGCTGTTCATGAACAACAACAACACCTGGCCCTACCCTCCCTATGCTGAAGAGGATGAAAATGTGCACTCCCTTTCCGCATCCATCGGGACCCCCGGCCATATGACCCTGAATAGCACCGGTTCCACCGGCTTCGGGTGGGGCCAGGGGCATCTTATTGGCTATTATTGTTATAGTCTGCCCGGTAACACGACCATTTTTGATCTCGTCGGCGGCCCATCAAACCCGGCGAACTGGGGGCCATATATATTCAATATCTTAGATCCCACTTTAGCCGCGAACTACGGTCACCCCAACGATTATATGCTTTCGGTCGACTGGTCAAAACTTAATATTAAAATTAAGCCCGGCGCCGGAATGGGAGGAAATGAAACTGGTGGCGCCATACCGGCTGAGCCAGGCGCCATTGACCCCGCGCCGCCGGCGGATCCGCCTGATGTCTCTGGGGAACCACCCGTCTCCATTCCCAGCTGGCTCCCCCCGGCCACGGGGGTGGGGGTAATAGATCAGCAAGATCTTCTCAGCGTAGTCGAGACTGTTAACATAATCTCCCAGCATCTCGGAGCACAAATTGCAGATGAAGTCGAGGGGTGGGTCGCCAATGGTGGGCCGCTCGGGGACGTTTTGGACGTAGTTTACGCAGCGGGCGCTGCAGGTACGGGGCCCCTCGATGGCGATCAACATGGCCAGCCTGCCCCCCTGCAGATAGCAGCAGATCTCTATACAGGATTCCAGGACCTGGGAGTTAACCCTCTGAGTGCTTGGCCATGATAACATCTAATTGGCCATTTGGTCCACAACAACTGATAAGGAGTAGCAACAGATGACAGCGCCTAGCTCAAATGTTAACTGGTGGCTCGACTGTAGGGAAACTCTTCTTAACTCCAGTGGACAAGAAATTCAGAATACTTTCTATGTTCAAGTCCTTGGCGTGGCGCCCGATTTCATATTGTCAATCAAAGACTTCCGGGATCAAGTCAATCAGCAATTTCTAACCGTTATGGCCCCCGGACAGGCCGAGCTGGACTCCGCGCCCTCGGAGGATCATCCGCATGGCCTGACTATGAATCAGTATATATTGTCGATGAAAGTTTTGACGACCACAGGCGCCGGCCCAGGGACCTGGAGGCCAGTTGTCAATCAGACTCATGCTGGCCCCGAGGGTGTCCTTAATAGTATCTTCGGCACGAATCCCCAAACCGCGGATTTTGTTATTGAATATAGAATTCAACCAATCGGGGATGGCTATCAGGGTACTGATTATACTCTACAGGACATTTCTATTCAAACCGTTGATGGCATTCATGGAACGCAAACGCCAGCCAACGGCGCCACCCCGGGCCCCACGGGAATCCCCGGCGAGGGATCTACAGTGGATGCTGAGACCCCTTACGCTACTGTAACTTACCACAACGCTTCGAATACCGTCTTTTATGAAGTTCCGAGTACATCTACTCAAGCCATCATGCTGGACTCCCCGCCATTGCCTCCCAATTTGGTTATAGCGCCCTATCAAGGGGTTAATAACCGTTTAATGCTGATGCTTAATTCTAATACCGGAGAATACTTGGCGAGACCAGAAATCATAAAAGCCACCGACGCAGCCATGATTGCCGACCTCTATATGTATCAAAGCAATATAGCGGTGTCTCCCAATGAGGTAGTAGATATGCTGGACGACCCGGCCAACCCTCTGAAGCTTCGATACAAAAATGATGATCCGCTGAAGAGGTATGAGATTTTTAGAACAACGTCTCGCCCCCAGAAGTACTCAGACTTTGGTTCGACTGGTACACATGCAATTGCAGAGAGTAGAGTTTTTGTCGACAAAGAATCATCCGCAGCATCGTTTATAGATAACGTTTCTCCAAATACTAAATATTATTATTGTGTCCGTGCTTTGGACGTACATAACAACTTTTCTAACCCGACTCATGTTTTCGAAGCAGAGTTGGTAGATAATGAGGGACAGGTATACTTAATATTAAAGACAATATCCCTTACAATTGAAAAGAGAAAGGTCTATAATAAAGCAGGGAAAAGATATTTATATTTAGAACCTGCGATACGAAATCTTCAAGTAGAAGAAAGTTATATTGAGGATCACTACGGAAATGCAACCATTGAGACCCTCCCGGGCCAAGATATTTTGGGCCTACCGAATGCGCCGACCGCTGGCCAAGCAATTGGACCGGATGTATGGAATAAAACTTTTAAGATTAGGCTGACGAGTAAGGAAAGTAACAAGAAGATAGATTTAAATATCACCTTTAAGAATACGGGAGTTGATTATCCGTAGGAATAATAGTTATTTATTTACTACTTATATAGAGAGGAAAAGGATATGGGATTTTTAGATAATTCAGGCGACATCATTCTGGACGCTGTTTTGACAGATACAGGGAGGATGCGTCTAGCCAAAGCAGACGGCAGTTTTAAAATTTCGAAATTCGCTTTGGGCGATGATGAAATTGATTACGGCCTCTATGATAAGAATAACGCGAGTGGGTCCGCCTACTACGACATTACGGTTTTACAGACGCCTGTTCTGGAAGCTTTTACCAACAACACATCGTTATTAAAATCTAAACTGATGTCATTAAACCGTAATGATGTCCTATACTTACCCGTTGTAAATCTGTTTACGACCGCTGGGAAGGGGTCCGCCAAGCACTCCTCGGGCACCTTTGTTGTGCCTGTAGACAAGACAACAGTGGATAACCTCAAAGGTGGAAACGATGGCAACGGATCACTTGGAGCAGGGTTACTAAATGGATATCAGCCCAATACTGACATTTCCCATATTTCCTGCCACCAGGGGCTCAATACCAACGAGATTAGCCCGAACGAGGTACTCGCCCGAGACTTGGTGGAGACCCAGTACATTGTGGAAGTAGATAATCGATTAGGTCGTATTTTCCCTCCACCTACTGCACCTCAGGCTACAAACACTAATTTAACCACAGACACCCAAATTGCATCGGCAACTCCTTCGTTCGTCGACGACGATAACATTGCCTCCTACATTTTCTCTTTCTCTAGGAACAGCGGATATGTAAGCAATCTCGGAGGAGACACAGAGTCTTCGATTTTGGGCCCTCGCGGAACAAGACTGCAATTTAGAATCGGCGCGAGCTTGGACACGCGCACCAGCACCTACCTGTTTACTCAGATAGGTAGTCTTTCTACAACTGCGCTGGCTAATGCAGCCGGCTCGGAATTAGCAGCAAGTCAGTGGAGATTTATAGATTCCACCGTTCGCGTAACTGGAGTCAACACTGGTTATCGATTAGACATTCCTGTTAGGTTTGCTAAATCACTATAAGGATTATGATACATGGCTACTACATTTAAAATATTAACCCAAAAAGACGTTGTTTCTACACGAAACCTTCTTCACGAGTCCATTCCCATAACAGGAACAATAGTTTCCGGAACATACGATGAACCACCGGCAGGTGGCGGCTTGGGGAGCAGTAACATCAAAAATTATTCTCATGGACTTTTTCAGTCAGTTTATGACTATTCTGCTCTCAGTTCTTCTGCGAACCATATTTTTGACCTCACGGCCGGGTACTCTAATTCCTCGGCACTCTCTGCTTCTTCTAATACCCAAAATGCTAAAAAGATCAACATCTATAACGAGATGGCCCAGGTCCTTGTGGGATTTGACGAAAACAACGATTTGCGTAGATTTGACGAAGATGGTGACTTTGTCAATACAGCCACGAAGATTGATGATGCATATTTTATTAACTTGACTCGCCTTTTAACCAAGGACGAGGTGAAGAAAGGAAGCTTTACGTTGGAACTTGGGGTTTCCCATATCCATAATAATGCCAATACGGCTAGCGTCCTTCTACAGGATAGCGATGGAAATACCTCTTACAAGGTAAACTCCCCCGCCGGCGAGTATGGCATTTTATATGCCACCAATGGCAGTGGGACAGAGTTAATCGATAATGGCACTCCATGGAAGGCCGGGTTACTTTACTATCAAGCCGGCATCGCTGTCGTAACCGCATCGCTTTTTGAATCTACTACCACCGGTGGAATGCTTTCTGGTTCCTGTAAAATGGACGAGGGCGGCAACGATATCGACCAGTCCCTTACGGGCTCCTCGATTTCTGGCAACTGTGATAACTTCCGAAATCGTATGCGCGATCTTTCGTTTAATAACACGACCGAACTTAATTCTACTGTATACTTCTGTCGGGCCAACCATAACGAGTTTAATTACTCCGCCAACCCAACGTACTTGAGTGCCAGTAAACTGGTTGTGAAGAATAACTCATCAGATATTCCGGTTTCTTATGCTACCACTGTCGGGCTTTACTCGCCAGACAATGAGTTGCTTGCGGTTGCAAAGGTTTCAGAGCCTCTTAAGAAGGATCCTACTAACGAGTTTACACTACGAGTCCGACTAGATTACTAAAGTGGGGGTCGTATGGCTTATTATAGATTTACACGAAATGAAAAGTTCGTCAACACTTTAAAGCTCTATCCAGAACTAAAGTTTACAATCTATAATGGCTCTGCTTATTATAATGACATTCCGAACTTTGCCGGCTCCTTTACGGGTTCTATTGTTTCGCCTCAAGGTTCCCTAAGTCTATACGAACTCAACGTCGACCGTGCTGAGGTTCCAATCACAGACACTACACCCGTAGGTACAGATCAGATTGAGAATAACGGGCTGATCCGCCCTTGGATCGTCAAAGATGGTAGCCGGATGAATTTCCGAACATCTACCTCTGAGGCGTTCGTCGGGACTGATATTGGCGAGGTAATCATGGGGTCTTATCCCTTGACAGCTTCTATTTCCAAAGAATATTACGGCACCACAACTACCCGATCCGAGGCCGCCCAAATTAATACGGATAATAATGGACTCCTAACCATCGATAGTGTCGGGTACGTGACCCATCTACGCGCTCTCAAAAACACTATTAATTATTACGAGTATTTATCTCCGCAGTTTCAATATTCTTCTACTCCTGATATGATCTCCGCAGGAATCCATAATAGAAATTTTGACACTAATGAATTGGGCCTTGTGTCAATACCTAGTATGTTCTATGGTAACCAAATTAAGAAGGGAACTGTTAAGCTAGACATTTATTATACTGGGTCTTTGGTCGCTACTGCCGAGGACACCCGAAGAAATGGCGAACTAATAGAAACCTACAATGCATACGCAGGCTTCACAGGATCCTGCGTGGGCCTCGTACTTTATAACGAAGGCTTTTTAATCCTTACGGGTGCCTCAGATCTTAATGGACAAACTGAAGTGTATGTAACGGGCGAGTCTGCCGATAATCCTAAGTGGGTCTATTTTGCACAATCCATCTCCGGCTCGGTTACCGCTCCTAATACTACCTTTACAATGGCCATGAGTGGTACGACAAATACTCAGGTGATGACAATGTTTGCGACTGCTCCAAAGGGCCAGCTTAATCACTCTAATAACCCTTCCTATTTGAAGAGCGTAACAAAGAGAGATGTTTCAACAGGCTCCTATGGTTACATTGAGGGCGAAGAAATGCGTATTAAAAATATTGTCAGTTCGTCGTATAATACACCTACAGGATCTTTTGAGAAAATGACGTATATCTCCAAAGTGGGAATCTATGATAAGAATAAAAACCTTATTGCTGTCGCAAAGCCGGCTACTCCCATCAAGAAATCTATCAATAAAGATTTTACTTTTAAATTGAAGTTAGACATTTAAGTGATTTTAGGACTCGACATATCAACCAGCATCACTGGTTATACGGTACTGGATTACGAAGGTAATATTCTAGCATGCGATCATATCGACTTACGAAAAGAAAAAGATTTCTTTAAGAAAATACAAATTGTAAAGTCTCGTCTGGAAGTAATAAACGATGAGTACGATATAGAGCAAGTGTATGTCGAACAGTCCCTGCAGTCGTTCCGCTCCGGATTTTCCTCGGCACAAACTTTGTCGCTCCTATCGAAAATTAATGGTATTATTTCGTGGTTATGTTATAATATGTTCTATGGTGAGCCAAAATATCTCGCTGCTACATCTGCCCGCAAACTCTGTGGTATCAGGGTCCCCAAAGGACAAAAGGCAAAAGCCGTTTCTTTGCAATTTGTTGTTGACAATGTGCCTGGTTTTGAGGTAGAATATACTAGACATGGAAATCCCAAGGCTGGTTATGCTGACCGGTCCGATAGCTATGTGATCGCAAAGGCAGGCTGGATCCGTGAAAGAGAAGAAGTTAAAGATACTGACTAATGTGTTGGGGCCCGGCTACCGGACCAACAATGAGTATCTTTTTAAATGCCCCTACTGCGAACATCACAAGCGCAAATTCTCTGTAAATCTAGATAAGGGCTACTATAAATGCTGGGTGTGCGACACCCGCGGCAAGAATATCTATCGTGTCGTTCGCCGTTTTGGCACGAACCATGACAAGGCACAGTGGCGAGATTTCACTTCCGAGATTGATTTTGATCAACTCGAAGATCTATTCGCCGAGAAAATAGAAGAAAAACAGATACTTGAGATGCCCGAAGGGTTTATCTCTCTCGCAAACAGAGAGATGCCACCTACCGGCTTTGCTGCAATGAACTACCTACGCCATCGCGGCATCACTAAGCAAGACATTGTTTGGTGGAAGATGGGATACTGCACCAAGGGAGAATACGAGGGCAGAATCATAATTCCATCGTTCGATGACGAAGGAGACTTAAGCTATTTTGTATCGCGATCTTATGATAGGTCCTATTATCCCAAGTATAAGAACCCTCCGGCAAGCCGTAATATTATATTCAACGATTTGTTTGTGGATTGGAGTTCGGACATTATCCTGGTCGAAGGGATTTTTGATGCGATTAATGCAGGCCGTAATGCGGTCCCTATTCTTGGCTCTACATTAAATCAGAACTCTGTCCTGCTTCGTAAGATCGTTAAAGAGGACGCTGGAGTGTATGTTGCACTCGATCCCGACGCCACAAAGAAAGAGCTTGAGATTATAAAGACTTTGTTGGATTTTGATATTGAGGTTTGGAAGGTAAATATCGGCGACAACGAGGATGTTGGCTCGATGAAAAAGGAACAATTCCAGAAATGCTTGGAAAATGCGACCCTTATCACTCCAGACAACTATTTATTGTTGACACTTGCCATGTCTGTGTAGGAGCCCAATGAAACTAATAATGGAAAACTGGAAGAAGTTTTTGTCTGAGAGAGTAGAATTAGAAGATCTGCCCATCGGACCACAGCCTCTTCGGTTGCACAAAGAAGCCAATGCCCAGATTATTTTGGCTAAGGATAATCCGGGTCTTTTTGACCGGTCAAACGATCAATTTTGGTCCGAGGATCCCGGGAAGATCGAGTACTATAAAGAAAGGGGCCGGGACATCACCCAAGACGACATCGACCGCGGCTTCTTCCGCGGGTGGAATGACGAACTAACGGTTGTAAATCAGGATGGCGAGATAGTGGTGGGTAGCATCGAAAGCGAGTATGCTGACCTCGACCTCATCGTCGTAGCGCCGGCGCCCCAGTAAAAATGAAAATCTCAACTGCCCGCTTAAAGCAAATCATCCATGAGGAACTCTTTTATCGAGAGTTTCATCGCAAGACAGAACAACTCACGGAAGTAGAGTCAGAAAAACAGCGCCGTTATATGTGCGCAATGAAGGATTCGGACGACCGCCCGGAAGGCCTCTCGAAAACAGAAGCAGAAGAAATGTGCACCGGACCAATGAAAGAAGCCAGCCCGGCCCATCCGCGGGGATGGGAGCCACTCCCTCGTGGAGGCGACCCCGCGGCAAAGTTCCTTCAGAAGCTCAAGGCGGAAAAAGCAGCGATTGCGGCTGCAGCTGAGAGAAAAAAAAGAGGAGAAGCCTCGACACCAGCTAGCACCACCAATCTCAAGCGCTTTGATCGCGCCGCTCCTGAAGAAAAAGATCCGGAAAATGTTGGACTTGATACGCTGGAGATGACGGAAAAAGAGTATGAACAGTGGCGCGCCCGAGGATTCTTCGATAAGGATAAATTTTAAAAGGAACAAATAAAATGAAAATCACCAAACAAAGACTAAAAGAGATTATCAAGGAAGAGCTTAATGAAGCCTCCAACCCGGAATGGGAGTCGGCTGACAAGATCCTCAGAGGCCTAGTGTATCTTGCACAGGATCTAGAGGACAGCTCCAACGCTGACCCAGCAGGGCTTGCTTCCGCGATCGTGAGCAAACTCCGCGAAGCCGTTGATGCTATGGAGCGACGCTTAAACGAGAAGTTTGCAGAGGCAGAAGACGAAGTATCTGACGAAGAGGCATTGGTACTTAAGGGCCCCAAGTTTGATCCACTCGGAGACTCTCTCCCTGCGCGCCGCCAGCGAGCATCAGTCCGGGGTCGGAAATAATGAAAATCACCAAACAAAGACTTAAAGAGATCATCAAGGAAGAGCTTTCCACAGTTCGCGAGAGCGACTGGTATGATGACGAAAACGAGACCCGCGCCGACAGGAAGTATGCCGACCGCGACGCCGGATTG